>Ga0265338_10000181_pt1 | contig 117792 bp, 125 predicted proteins | sample 42126metaG_FD_193579 | JGI IMG/M metagenome (GOLD analysis project Ga0265338, IMG submission 193579) | Rhizosphere microbial communities from Carex aquatilis grown in University of Washington, Seatle, WA, United States - 4-21-26 metaG | ecosystem: Host-associated > Plants > Roots >...
CCAGTCCGGCAACCTGAATGTTCAGGCTGCTACCAGTGGGTCGGTGGCCGGGGTGTTTGAAGCCAATGCTGCTGGTTCCGGAGATGTGCTAGATCTTAAGAATGGTAGTGGTGCGAACGTCGCTACTGTCGGTAGTACCGGGGCTGCTCTCTTTGAGAATTCGACTGACTCTACTACTGCTTTCCAGATACAGAACCACAGTGGGAACGCCTTGCTCACGGCTGACACCACGAATACTGCCATAGTACTGGGCAAGGATACGACACCAGGTGCCATAACAGTCCGGGGAGGTGCGGCTTCAGGATCTAATGTTGCCGGTGCCAACATCACCTTCGCCGCATCGAACGGTACGGGCACCGGTGGTTCGGGGTCGTTTATTTTTCAGACGGCAGTGGCAGGTACGACTGGTAGCACGGCAAATACCTTGGCCACAGCTCTCACAATCGGAGCTAGTACGGTTACGTTCGCCAAGAACACCCTAATACTACCCGCTTCGGATGGTTCTAGTGTTTTCCAAATCCAGAACTCCGGTGCTACAGCCAATCTCTTTACTGCTGATACGAGTGGGCTCAATATTACAGTCGCCGGTACGACATCGACGTTTGCTACGCTGATCATTACGAATAGCCATTTCGAGTCGACACAGGGGACGGCACCAAGCATGGGTAGTATAACGAGCTGTGGCTCGGGCGGCACCGCACCAACGACAGCCATTACCGCGGGTTCAACCGATGCAGCCGGGTCCTTTACTATAACAACCGTCGGCACTACGTCAACGGGGAGTGGCTGTTCGGTTACACTCACCTTTAATAAGGCCTATGCCATTACTCCCAAATCTATCATTGTAAGCCCGGATAATGCACTTGGCGGTGCATCGGCACCGACAACATTAATGGTACCGGCTGTTAGCACAAAAGGGACTGGATCTTTCACGGTCAAGCTGCTGGGAACCGACGCAACAGGTGTAATCTACGGTTACGATTACTGGGTGGTCGAGTAGGCATTCTCGGCAATCGAACACCTAACCAGCATACGTGGTACTATGGTGCTACAGTCATTGCAAACCAATGAAGAAACAAAAAGTAAAACCGTCCAAGCGGAACGCTCCAAACCGGCCGCAAACCACAAAGCTGCCCGCACCTCGCAAGCGGCGATTGCACGTGCACATTGCGCTGCATCCCATGAGCATCCTGGTGTTACTGTGTGCCGGTGTATTACTCGCGGCCTCTACTTGGAGCGCGTTCGCAGCTATCGTTACCGTCAAGGCGGTCGTTCCCGCACCGCCGCTCACCGAGCCGGCTGTTATTACGAGCCCCGCTGGCGACGAACAGACAACGACCCAATTGCTGTCCGTCCAGGGAACGTGTCCGGATAACTCATACGTCACATTGTCTGATAATGGCTTACTGGCCGGCGTTGTGACCTGCAGCTCGGGAGCATTTACCATAAGTCTAGATCTGTCACCAGGGAGTAACGAACTCCAGGCACAGGATTACAACATCACGAACGATGCCGGACCCGTCTCATCGCCCGTCGTTATAACATATACACCACAAAACACGGGTAACAGTTCATCGACTTCAGGAGGGCAGATCGCGGTTCCGACCCAGTTATTAGTCATCCAGGTCGACAAAAACACGCCGTATATATCATCGAAAACTGCACTAACCGTTAGCTCTCGGCCAACGCTCGCTGGTGTTGCTCCCCCCGGTTCAATGGTTAGCATAGCAGTAGACTCTACTTCGCCCGCCTGCGAAGCAACGGCCAACGAACAGGGCTACTGGGTGTGCCGGTTGCCGCACGCGTTATCGCCGGATGTACATACCGTACACGTAAGCGCCACAACCCCGCAGGGAGCAGCACTGACGTTCCCCGGCTTCATCATTAGGGTGACAGCCGGAGGATCACAAGCTACACCTGCACTCGCACCGTTCCGTATTACCACCACTTACGTCTACCGCGTGAACCTGGTAAACCAACTGGTAAGCTACCGGTTGCATTTGAGTGGCGGCCTCGAACCATACGCTTTTACGATCAACTGGGGCGACAGCACGACGCAGACCATACTACGGCAAAATTCGGATGATTTCACGATAAGCCACACCTATACCAAACTCCGCGTAGCAAACGCCACGCGCACCATAAAAATACAGGCCGTCGACGCCAGCGGCCAGGCCAGTACTCTTGAGCTGCAAGCACTACTCCGAAATCCGGCCTTCCCGGCTGCGGCTAGCACTAACAATAGCTCCAGCGGACTGGCGCGGATTTTCAATGCCGTGCGACCATGGCTATGGCTGCTCTGGCCCGGCTACACCATTGTCGTGCTCATGGTGTTTAGCTTCTGGCTGGGCGAACGGCAGGAGATAGCGATATTACGGGCGGCCAGACAAATAAAGCCAAAGCGCCCGCGCCATACTCACGTGCATCATTAAGCACGAACCGTAAGACCTGCCTCAAGCAACCGTGTGCAGCGACGCTTTATTTTTCGCACCTGCCTGACCCAATGACAGCAGCAACTCAGGACTCAAGAAATCCTGCGCCAGCAGCACTCCACCCTCTTGTCGCATCGCGTTACGGAGCGGCAGGAGCCACCGATGTTCAATCAGCAGTAACAGTACGGCGCTGTCTTCAGGCATCCGCTCCGCCAGATCCTCTACGTCTTCCTTATCAAGGCCGTATTCGTACCGCCGGTGGAACGCCTCGGCAACGTCGGTACTGCTCTGGGCGGCAACGTCAAGGTTACCCGTCCCGAGTCCGATCAGACTGCCGATAACCTCACCGTATACCATGTCTTCCTCAACAGTCAAATCACTTCGCTCTATCGCGCTGACCTTGCCGGATTCGTCTTTGTGGACGACTACACCGTCTACAATCCGAACTAGCTTCTGGTCACGCAGCTTTTGCAGCTCCTGTTTCACTCCTCCGCCGAACGTCGGGCTCGCGAAGGACACCGCCAACAACTGCAGCGGCCCGATATTTTCCAGTTTCACTTCCTTCATAGTCACACCTCCTCTGTTCTTTATACACAATTACTCACCGGCGACTGCCGACCCTCCGGGCGGTCCTTCGCGCTACTCGTCTGGATGATCCCAACATACATTCCCCCTCTCTCACTTACTTAGTATGTAAGGATTGTAGTCGCAAACCGCATGCCGCGCAGTGATATGGATAACATGCTAGCCGGCATACACGACCGCTCACCACAATCGCCGCGCGTTACGCCGCGCCATGTCTATGAGTATTCGCTGACCGTACCTGACTACCTCAACAATTGTAGTAGCCTCTCTCACTGAACCTTAACGGGAGCTGGCATATAGTAGGGCATAGGGGGAGGATGAGTGTATGAGGAATAAAGTCTAGCATTATCAACCTGTAAGGAGGAAAAGCAATGAGTGCAGTAGCACAAAGAAGCACCCATAATGTCGGCTATAGCGATTACGAAGAAGGCGAGCAGCATGTTAGCGGTTGGGCCGGATGGGTCGAGTTCGGGGGAGTAGTTATGATTCTCAGTGGTATATTCCAGGCGATTGCCGGACTGGTCGGTATCTTCCGACAGACATTTTACGTTGTTAACAACGGTTCGAGCCAGCTGCTGGTAGTCAACAACGTCCGTACCTGGGGGTGGATAAACCTTATCGTCGGTGTCGTGGTGATACTGGCAGGCATTTCCCTGTTCAGCGGTACAACTTGGTCGCGCGTCTTGGCCGTAATACTCGCCTCCGGAGCGGCTATTGTTAACCTCGTCAACATGCCGCTTTATCCGCTGTGGTCCATCGTTTGCCTGACACTATCAGTACTGGTCATCTATGCGGTAATCGCACACGGAGGAGAATTAAGGGAAGAATAATGTATATCTACCACCAACCAGCCAGGTTTGGATAGGTACGCTACAATGGCGAAACCGTCACCAGCCGCAACCAGCGCGGAGGCATTACGAAAAGAGAATGCCCGGTTAGAAGCAGAGGTCGCGCGGCTCAGTAAATTAGTCGCGGTGCAACCTCAGATCCATAAGCACACCAGCCATCGGTGGCGGCCGTACGCGGTAGCCGTATCACTGATACTGGCCGTTGTCCTTTTGGTGGTCGGCAACCTTTTTTTCTGGACCGGCAACACGCTGGTAAAGCAGGATAGATTTACTGCTGCCACCGCGCCAATTATCCAGAATGCTCAGGTGCAGCAGGCCATGTCGCTCTACGCTACCAATCAGATTTTCAGTACCATGAACGTCCAACAGTCTATTCAGCAAGTACTGCCCCCGCGGGCAGATTTTTTAGCGCCGCAGCTGGCTGCTCAACTCAAAAATGTAACCCAGTCGACACTACAGAAAGCACTGGCCCGGCCGCAGCTACAAACGAAATGGAACACGGTACTTGCCAAACAGCATGATCGCATCTTCCGCTACGCCGAAACGTACCAGGGCAACGGGACTATCTCGCTGAACGACGTTTTTCAGCAGCTGACGGCGAGTCTCAAGGACACCAAGCTAGCTTTCCTGGCCAATAAGCAGCTGCCACCACAGGCCGGCAATATCACAGTGATCAGCGCCGCCTGGCTGCCCACGCTCCACACAATTATTAACAATATCGATCTCTGGCGATTACTCAGTGTATTGGGACTTATTATATTCATCGCGCTCGCCGTCTGGCTCAGTCCCAGCAAACAGCGCACGATTTATCTGTTCTGTGTATGCGCCGCTTTGGGGCTGGCAGTCAGTTTAGTGGTGCTACGTGCCGCACGGGAACGGATCATCGAAAAGGTCAACCCGCAGTATGCGGCCGGCGTCACCCAAGCGATGCATATCCTGTTTCACAGCCTCGTTATCCAGACGTTCACCATCATTGCCGCACTGCTGATCTTCGGCCTGATGGCATGGATTAGCGGCAGTTCTGGAAGCGCGCTTGCCACCAAGCGGCAGGTGCGGGCCATATTGACCGGCCGGCTGCACTCCCTCATTTTTAGTGATGAGAATAGTGTGAGCCGCTGGGTCGGCAGCCACCGAAGACTGTTGGAGTGGAGCACGGTAGTAGCGTTTATCGTCATTATGTTGAGTGTTCGGCTTACCTTTACCACCCTGCTGGTCGGCACACTTCTGCTGCTGACCGCCGTGCTTATCATTGAGACAATGGCTGCCCGAACTCATAATTTGACTGACCAGTCCTAACCCCTCCCCTGTGATAAGTTTTACTGACAGGCGTAATGTTTTGCGACTATTGTATACACACAGAAAGAAAGGAAAGGAGGAGGATATGGCAAACTTATTTGTACTCGCATTCAACGACGAGGACGGTGCGGCACATGCGCTTAAAGAAGTAGAGGATCTCCAAAAACAGGAGCTGATCGCGATTGATGACGCTGCAGTGGCAGTCCACCATCAGAACGGCAAGGTAAAAATCCGCCAGGCCAAGAGTCTGGCTGGAGCCGGTGCACTCGGCGGTGCATTCTGGGGAATGTTATTCGGACTAATTTTCTTCGTGCCATTTGCCGGTATGGCACTCGGCGCAGCTACTGGCGCGCTGATGGGCAAACTCTCAGATTACGGAATCGATGACAACTTTATCAAATCGGTCAGCAACCAGGTAACGCCCGGTACTTCCGCCCTGTTCCTGCTGGCTCACGGGGCCCAACAGGAAAAGGTCATCGAGTCGTTGAAGCCTTACGGCGGCGAACTCATCCAAAGCTCTCTGTCGCCGGAGCAAGAGCACGAATTGAAAGAAGCGTTGGTCAGTTAGTTAAGAGGGAACGTTTTAACCATGATGCACGGGCTGCCGCCAGTAGTAAACTAGGGCCTGCCCTGCATTTAATTGGTCAGCGAACGGGGACGTTAGTAGCAATGCTAACGTCCCTTTATGCGTAGCACATAACCTGCCCAAATAGCTCAAATATGGAAGCGAGCCAAAGTAAAAATATTATTTTTCGTTGTAAATTCTACTGTTAAATTTTTTACCGAGGTTATAAGCCTGTCTACATTTGGTGCTTAATACGCTTGTGTTGACACTACATGTAGTGATTGATAGGATAGAGTCTGCGTGCCTAGGCCAGGTACGTGCACATTAATAAGCTTGGACTGCTTGAAGACCAAACGCTTTTCGCGCGCTACCCGTTCATCTAGATAGACGGGCAAACGTGGGGCAAAAAAGCATCAATGGTCACAACAAGAAAGTCCATAAGAGGAGTAAACATGCGCAGATTCGCTGCTATAGTGGTTACTCTTGCACTGTTTACAATACCAGTTGCAAGTACCCACGTGGCTGGCGCCGAACCCGCCAAACATACTCAAAATCAGAAACCTGAAACTATCACTGTTAAAACCGTTGCAGACGTAACGCCGTCTACAACAAGCACAACGCCCACCCCGGCTCCGAGCCCGGCTAGCGTAACCGTGCAGCCCGGCGACACTTTGACCGGTATCGCAACAGTTCATAACACGACTGCCCAGCGACTATACGACGCCAATAGCTTTATAGCCAATCCCGACCTTATCTACCCCGGCCAACAGCTTACTATTCCCGACAGCGTGGCACAGCTGGTAGACCGTACAGCTTCCGTGCCTGCACCGACCGTCGTCACCATCAAATCCGGAGACACCTTAGGCAGTATCGCGGCCACAAACGGCACGACCGTACAGCGGTTGTACGACGCCAACCCGTCTATTAGTAACCCGAACGTCATTGACACTGGCGAACAGGTGACTGTACCGACGAGCGGCGCGCAGCTGGTAGACCGGGCTATGCCCACAGTCACCCCGGCTGCCACTCGGACGACTACTGTACGTACCGCTACTGTTCCGACTACCACTGCCGTCACGCAACCAGCTACCGTCCACACTACCGCTGCACCGGCAGCCGCAGTGGCTCCAGCCGTTACCCATACTGCTACTACCGGCATCCCGAACAGCGCTGCCAAAGCCTACATTTATGCGCACGAGAGCAGTAACAATCCCAGCGCCATCAACGCACAAGGTTGTTACGGACTCGGCCAGGACTGTAGCGGCAAGGTGAGGCAACTATGTGGTGCCAACTACGCTTGTCAGGACGCGTTCTTCGACAGCTATGCGGCATCGCGTTACGGCGGCTGGGCTAACGCCCTGGCGTTCTGGCAATCCCACCATTGGTGGTAAGCCGGCCGCTTCTGAATACCCAATAACCTGCTGAGCCTGACACACCCGGACCCTTAAAAGGGTCCGGGTGTTTTTATATCTAGCACGGGTTCGCTTGTTCCAAGGTAGCAGCTGCAAGCGCGCTATACGATGACTTATGAGTGCCGTCGCCGTACTCAATGCCGTATGTACCATCGCCCCGATTGTCGTCCCGGTAGTCAAAAATCATCACCGCGTTGACATAATTTAGACCTTTGGCCCAGCTGATGAAGTTATACACATTGCTACACTGCTGGGCGGCACTTAGCAGCACCGTGCCGCTTTGCGGCGTGTCCCCAGCGCTCGTCTCGCTGCTTGTCGGCGTTGTTTGCCAGCCGATTTCCGTAATGTAAATAGGGATGCTCCGGCCAGCCAAGCTCTGGACCTTGGCGTACGAATTCGTGACGCTCGTCTGGTTCCCGAGACCGGTGCTATCCATATCATAAGGATGCACCGTAATCCCGTCGATATAGTCTCCGATTTTTGAATTAGCCTGCCACATTGTCTGTCCCCAGTTAGCGGAATTGTCCGAATAGCCGCCATCGAAAGACACCAGGATTAAGGGCCGGCTCGAGCCGTAAAGCTGAGAGAAAACATTGTAAGCAGCGATGAGTATATTATCGTAAGCTGTGGCATTAGCCGTGCTTGTGGCGTTGCTGCCCCAAAACCAGGTACCGCCCGGTTCATTCAGGATTTCAACTATCGGAGAAAGCGTCGGGTTGTAGCCATCTGCCTGGTACCAGCCAAGCGCTGTGCTTGCCCACGTCGTCGCACTACCAAGGCCACTAATGCCGCTCGTACTGTAGGGACCCTGCGAAAGATCGTCGATTTTTATGCCAGAGTTTGTGAAGGTACTCGCGGGCAGCCCCCATGATTTGAGATCCGCCCGGACATATTTGACAGCCCCAGCCATATCCGGGCCAGCATTACTGCCAAGGCCGTTCAAGTTCACGCCGACTATGATATTGTGGCCGCCGCCCACGGCCGCACCACCACTTGGCGAAGATGTGCCAAATCCGACAGCCTGACCACTAATAGCCCCAGAATCCGAGACCACTGAGGCGGAGCCGGTTAGCTTACCACCCGGCGCAGTCACAGCAATGCCCGACGGTGCAGTCGCCGCGTGAGCCGCCAGCAGGAACGCCACTCCGATCAGGCCGAACGACCCGACAAAAGCTATTTTCTGGACGGAACCTGCGCGGACCAACCATTTCTTTATGTCCTTCATGTTAAGTACTGCCGCTGCTCCCCGCCCATTGTATGACGCTGAGCGTAGACCAAGGCAGTCAAATAGTCATCCTATGCACAGTGATTTACGCATTAATTACCAATTGTAATGGAGTTTACTGCCCAGGAGGCTGTATCAGGCGCACTATTTATTCAGGGGTTCTATATAAAGGCGGAAGGCAAACCATATGGTGAGATGGCAGGATATACAAGATATGCTCGACTGGCGGAATAGCCGCAGCAAACCAGACGCGGGAGCGGTCGCGGCCGTTTTCCTGATGGGCGCGGTAGTGGGTGCGGCGGCAGGTTTACTCTTGGCGCCTCAGAGCGGCGAGCAAACGCGAGCTAGACTCAAGCAAAAAGCAAAAGGTAGCGTGGACAAAACTGTGAGCAAAACGAACGAGGTAAGAAATGCTGCTGAGGCGAATTTTAACCAGGCCGCCGAGGTGGCCAGACGGACGGTCGCCGAGGCCAAACGGGCCACCCGGGAAGTAAAGGGCCACCCCTCCCTAGCCGACGACGAAGCGGCAGGACCGGCATGACAGGTTTGCAGATCGCGACCGACATCGTGGCCATCGTCTGCATGAGCGTCATTACTATTACCTGGCTCGTATTCCTGATGCTAGCGATTAGCATACGCCGGAGAGTAAGCCGGCTACTGGATTCCACCGAGGAGTTTATGGATGTCGTGCGGGGTCTACCGTATATCGGGCGGCGCGCCCTCCGAGCATTGTGGAAAGGCTAGGTTTATCTAACAGATGCTCTCCAGCTGACGTGCCGCCGTTTCATCTCCCTGTGCAGATAGATATCGAGTTTGCGGCGCGAGAATACACCGATTATATGATTACGGCCCATCACCGGCACGTCCTGGTGCTGTAATAAGATCGTTCCAGCAGCCGCCTGGAATGCCGGATCGTTGGCTTTTACCGTTACTGTGCCGGGGGTCATCCGCGTATCTTTTTTACCGCGTACCATAAAATCCTTCACCCGTTTATTGCGAAGAACCAGCCGCACAAGTATCAACCGGTAGCTTTGATTGGCAGCCGAGTACAACAGCGAGCCTATCAGGAATATCCACATTCCTTCCGTCCGGGTCTGCGGCATAGTAACAGCCAGAAAGGCCCCGTATGTCATAGTCAGGGCCGCCAATGCTTCACCTGCCGCTGAAGCAACCTGTGTGGCCCGTTCGATATCACCGGTCAGCTTCCATACCAGCGCTCGCAGTATCCGGCCTCCGTCCAGCGGAAAACCAGGGAATAAATTGAAAACTGCAAGCAACAAATTCATATCAGCAAGCGTTGCGCCGATAACCGCCAGCAAATCGGAGCCCACACGTATGCCAACGTACCAGAGCAGACCGAACAGGACCGCGAGCGCCACTGAGGCTAAAGGCCCAATCGCTGCAATCTTCGCTTCCTGTCCGGGGGTCTTCGGTTCGTCCTCTATCTCGGATACGCCGCCGAAAACAAAGAGCGTGATACGCCGCACATTCAAACCGGATCGATTAGCATATACGCTGTGCGCCAGTTCATGCACTACGACCGACGCCACAAACAGCGCTGACATAACACTGCCGACGGCGACCGCTCCGACTACCGAAATATGCGGTGCATATTTATATAACGAGGCGATAAAGACCTCCATAAGAACGGCAACGAGCAAAAACCATGAATAATCCAATACGATCTTCACTCCCGCGAAGCTGCCGATAACCACGACGCTTCGTTTCACTGCTTCCCTCTCATCCCTCTCTTGTCCAGTTCGTCCAGCCTTCCCCACGCGGCCCGCTATACGTTCGTGCGTAAAGCTCACAATGCGGAGTGTACAGCCAAGGACACGAAAGCGCAGTCAAAAAGGTTACACGGCTTATAACCAACTGTTTATTCAATAGCTGTGACGGTCAGGACCATCTCCGCCACTTTGGGCGTCGTCACTGTAACCGTATCATGGACCTTTTTACCGATGAGCGAGCGCCCGATCGGACTTTCCTGGGAGATCTTTCCCTCAACCGGATCAGCTTCCACCGGGCTAACCACCATGTAGCGCTGCTCTATGCCGTCGATTTTCACCGATACCTTCGACCCGATACCAATCTGGTCGGCGTGCTGAGACACCGGGACAACTTTGGCCAGTCTGATAATCCGCTCCAGGTGATCGATCCCGTCATCAAGCTCCGTCGCGCGGTTCTGCGTAATGATAAACGTCGAGTCTTCCCGGTAAGCCGTACTGTTGCTTTGCGAGGTAATCTCCCGGATTTCGCCAGCGATCTCGCTGCGGCTACGCTTGAGAGCTGCAAGTTCCGCGCACAATTCCTGCATACCTCCCGGTGTAAGTTTGTATTCTTTGATAGCTAAATCTGTAAGCATTATGTTCGACATATTAACCTCCTTTTGTACTGCATCGGCTATATTCGCGGTGGGCAGTACAGGCATGATACTGAACCCTTGCCGAAAGGGGCAGTAATAATATTAACTACAGTTATCAGCACCTCTCGCAAATTGCTTATCCTCCCAGATTCAACAAGTCGGATATTTTGTGTAGCATAAAGCTTAAGTTGGCTGGCTAAAACGCTTAGGTTATGCCCAGTCACTGTTTTCTCGCGGAGCGAGATAGGCTGTGACCGGGCGTCGTAGCCCAGTCGCATGGGCACCCGTATCGACTAAAGGGGTAGTACGGATGATTGAGTTACTTCGCCAGGTTCAGGACGAACCTGGGATCGAGGTCGGGATCAGTCTCGAATTGCCTCACGGCGGTACCGGAGGACAGGAACTCGAGGACGTGACCCCACCCGTATTCGTACTGCCCGAGCTGGAACTCGAGCACCACATCGGCATTGAGTTCCCTCGCCTCCGCTTCCATGCGAGCCATGGCAATCTCCCGGGCGTCATACATAGCCTGGATGTATTGTGGGATCTCCTGGATCGAGTTGCGCTGCCTCCAGGTTTGCGTCATGCTACGGTAACCCATGTGGTAGACGCAGCACCCGAGGACAAAGCCGACTGGCGCGTAGCCCGCCTTGATGCACGTGAAGAAGCTCTGCCCCGACAGGTCCGAGAGGAATGGCATGTTGCGGTTGTTGCGCCATGTCCTTCCCTCGTGCCTGCCTGGGCTTGCCTTGACAGCGGTGCCGTAGGCGTGGAACTCGGCTCCGTGATCGGTTAGGTTCCAGTCGAACAATAAGACCATCGAGCGCATTATCTGCGTAAGAATCTATACACTCAACTGTCAGCGACTGATTTAAGGCAGACTGCAACGCTTCGTGTAGTAGTTTGCGAGCCGTTTCTGGCGATCCCAGCTCAGTGGGCTCATAGGTCACTTCTTCTATCGAACTCATTTCATATCTCTCATCTGTCAATTGCTCACTCCTGCAATAGTTTTGAGAATTCCTAACCGGATCAGTACTTAAGCTTTACACTTTTACACTGTTATATACCTCAACGTCACTGAGATGTAAAAAGATATGAAATGGGTTCGGCCCGGCTCGTACAGAATATAACCAGTTTAACTTAAAAATTATGATTAGCGAACTTACGTCACGCCTGAGTCTCCAGCTGCCACGCGTCAAACCAGACTTACATTACAAGCAGAGCGGCTAACTATATTTATCCTTCATAACCTACTAATTGTTGTGTAACGGATTGGGTATGCGTTACACTGTCAACCCGTATTCTCTCATGCTCAGGTTCAATTATCGCTCTCCATCGAATAGCTTCTTCCCTAAACAAGTGTAAACTTTTTGGCAGCAGAGCCCCTGCTATGCGTGTCGGTCCTTGAACGCTTCGTAGTAAGTATCGAAGTTATCGACGCTAACCCGGGTCGCTATTTCTCGGTCAGCAGTCTGCATAAGCTCTAAAAAGGGCATGGCATCATCACGAGTCGAGTTGTCTGCATCGACGTATTTCAAATAGTTCATAACTTGAGCTATCAGCTTTTCGTCGTGAACATCAACTCTCTCAAACCCATCTAAGTCTGCCATTCCTACGCTCCCATAAACCTATCAAGCTCGATAAAACGAATAAGTGCCCGCGCCTCCGCGCAAGAGTTAATTCTCCTCACTATCTCACAGCTATCACTAAACGATAGGATATTGAGGCTGCCTCCCCATATTATCTCTCGGTTAATAATTGCTAGTTTGCGGTGGTGTCCAGCCGTATAGAGCACTACTACATCTAGTGCCTGAAACCATGTAACCACCCGTGCGGCCTGGGCTCGATATTAGGCCCTCATGTTCTTGCGGGTCGCGCGTGTTCACAATGATTTGCACACCACGTTCTCTCAGTTGTTTGAAAATAGGCAAAAATAGCTTAGCTCTTTTGCTCGTGATAAACGGGCTTTCTATGATAAGCTGACGCCTGCAGTTGCGGACATCGTGCAGGAACGCGCGGTAGAACGTGTCCTGGTCGTACAGTTGCGAAGATATGGGTGGATCAGAAGGTTTATGCCTGAACATTCTCAGCCTCCAATTCATCCAGATCCGCTAAGTAAACCTGACCGTCGCAGTACTCTACGCCTAGACCTACTAACCGGCTATGCAACATGAACAAATCCTGTTCTAATGAGTTCCGCCAGAATATACGAGGGCTCACCAAATATAAACAGTTTCGCTCAGTATTTTATTGAGACTGTTGTTCTTTATCTGCTCTCTCGGCTATGCCAGACGCGAATAATGGTAGCCGTTTCATCATTCTCAAGCCTATAGCGAATCACGTACGCTCCGGCACCGAACGCTATAAATAATTCGCGTCGACCTGTCTCGTCAGACATGGGGCGACCTAGGCGTGGAGATTCCTTAAGTAATTTTGTCCTGTCCAAGATGGTGAGAACACATTCATCAGCCGCCTGCCTGTCCTTATCTCGTAGAAACTCGTAAAGGCGATCCACGTCTTCCAGCGCCTCCGGGAGCCACATCAACCGAGCCATTATATTCTCCTACTTTCCTATAAGACTCTTGAGATGCGCTTCTGCATCCTCATCAGATATTGCTTTGCCGGTAAGCACATATCGCTCCCACCGTTCCATATCCTCTCTTTTTTCTTGCTCATAACGCTCTTCCCTGTCAAGGTAATCCTGGATGGCTGCACGCATGAGCCAGTGTGCCGACCGGTTGCGTTGTTGGGCGAGGATTTTTAAGCGTTTACTCGTCTCTTCGTCTAATTTGATACCTTGCGTTGTGGACATGATATACTTCTCCTATATTCAATGGTAGTACAAGGTGCAACCTAATGCAACTACTGGTACCCTTTACGACTAACTAGCAACTAACAATCGGTTCCAGCGAATTACCTCTGCGACTATTGAGTTATAAAGCGGATAGCTCAGGGTCACCAAAATTCATTACCTACGATAAAGACATCTGACTTAGGTGTCTCTTTTGCGTTTTATGACCTCAACTAATCTTAGAGGATCTTATCTGGATCCCTACGTCCATATCGCATACGACGGGGTACCATCACGTCATCAACGACCACATAGAACAACATACGGTTGCCGATGACGAGATCCGCGTTTCCGATTGTCGCTATCATTACTAACTGCCCGAAGTGATACACCTCTGCTTCCTGCTATAGGATCCGAAAGCGTTTTACCATAAATTAATAAGTTCAGACGCCGTTTTTCTATTTGTTATATTGCTTGCGCTTTGCCATAATGAAGCGCATACATACGAGGGTACACGTGAACTTCATGGATCGGACAGCATTGGGTAATACTCTTGCGCATAGGCTCCAGCAACTCCACGGCAAAGACGCCGTGATTGTGTGTTTGCAGGAGAGTTCACTCCTGACCTGCCTGACCATGGCCGGCCAGCTGCGGGCTTGGGTGTATCCGCTGCTCTACGTACCAGTCTACACCCCTGATGGGACACATCAGCTGCTCGGCGCCTTCGATCAGGAAGGCGAGTTTTGCCCCCTGCCCGACGGCGCGGCGGCAGGCACCGAGGTAGCACCCGACATAACCGCCACCATCCAGGACCAACAACCGGCCGCCGAAGACACGCTTCGCGAGCAGAAAGCCCGTTACGGCATAACCTTTGACGAGCACCGTCTGGATGGGCGGCATGTGATTCTTGTCGGCGATATCGTCACCAGCATACTGCCTCTGGTCATGGCCCAACGGCTGCTCAAAAACGTGCGACCGCGCACCTTGACAGCGGTTGCTGGTAACGCCACCCCCGAGGCAGCACAGCTGATACGCATTAGCGCCGGACATACTGAGGTTTTGGATGTGTTAAACAGCATCGTTTTTGACGATGATCACTACTTTGAACATGCTGACGAGTACACCCCGGACCAAAAATATACGCTAACGCAACATATCGCCGCTTACTGGCAGTAATTTGCAAGAGAAGGAGACCCTATAATGCAACCGAACCAACCCGCGAACATGCAGCTTCCCAGTCTGGCGTTGCCGAACCAAACTCCCATGTCTCCGCAGATGCCAATGAGCAGGACGAATTTTAAACCGCCGAGCCCGGTGATTCCCGAGACTGACCTGGCGCAGGCTACCGCGCTGGTCGATACCGTTGCAGCACTCTTCCGCACCAAGGTGGTAGGCCAGGAGAGTTTGCTGGTAAGCCTGCTGGTAGCGGTGTTGGCTAACGGCCACATTCTGATGGAGAGCGTGCCGGGTCTGGCTAAGACCACCGGGGCCATGACCCTGGCCGACGCCGTTCAAGCGAGCTTCCGTCGCATCCAATGTACGCCTGACTTGTTGCCAAGCGATATTATTGGCAGCCAGATTTATAGCTACACCAAGGGCACGTTTGAGACTCAGCTTGGTCCGGTACACGCCAACTTCGTGCTGCTGGACGAGATCAACCGCTCCAGCGCCAAGACGCAGAGCGCCATGCTGGAGGCTATGCAGGAACGGCAGACCACCATCGGTGGCGAGATCCACAAGTTGCCTCAACCGTTCGTCGTACTTGCCACGCAAAACCCGATCGAACAGGAAGGCACCTACGAACTGCCCGAAGCTCAAATGGACCGTTTCCTACTCAAAGAAATCCTGACTTACCCGTCACCGACAGACGAACTGGAAGTGCTGAATCGTATTGAAGCCGGCGTTTTCGACGCAAAGCTCGATAAATCCCAACTGGTCGATGTAAAATCGATCCTCTATCTGCAGCAGCAGCTTAAAAAGGTATACATCGACACGTCGATCAAGCAATACATCGTCAATATCATCACGGCCACCCGCAATCCCGGCAAGGTTATCAGCCCTGACCTGGCGCGCTACGTCGAATACGGTGCCAGCCCTCGTGGAAGCATTACCCTCATGCAGGTAGCCCGCGCTCTGGCGCTCATGAATGGCCGTGACTATGTCACCCCCGACGACGTCAAGCAGATGCGCTACAGCGCCCTCAGGCACCGCATTACTCTTAACTTTGAAGCAGTTGCCGACAACGTACATCCTGAAGCAGTCATTGACGCCATTTTCTCGGCAGTATTGGCGCCGTAGGCGGGAGACTGGATGTCAAGTCTGCTCGTCAAAGTCCGCCGGAAAATGTCTATTGCCGCGCACCGTAAGATGCGTAGCGTGTTGGACGGCGAATACGCATCGGTGTATAAAGGCCGCAGCATGGACTTTGATGACCTGCGCGAATATGTGCCGGGCGACGACGTCAAGGACATCGAATGGCGCGCGACAGCGCGCAGCGGCTCGGTACGTATCAAGCGCTACGTCGCCATCCGCAAGCACAACATCATGCTGGTCGTCGACACCGGCCGGAGTATGGCCGCCACTGCGCCGAGCGGCGAAAGTAAGCGCGATATTGCCGTGCTGGTAGCCGGAGTTATCGCTGACGCGGCCCAAAAACATCAGGACCTGATCGCCTTAACGGCCGGCGACAGTGAGTACATATACCATCTACCGCTTAAAGGCACCCGGCCGCATATTGAACGGATTTTGCAGTACATCAACAGCCATACCACGCTTGACGCACCGGTGAGCGACCTAACCAGACTGCTGGACTACGTCCGGAAGACCAGCCGACGCCGCATGTTATTGGTCGTCATTAGCGACAACCTGCAGTTCGCGGGCGCCCAGGAGCAATTGCTTCGACGGTTGGCAGCCCAGCACGAACTGCTGTTTATCGCCATTGACGACCTTGATCCGAGTGCCGATCAGTGGAAAAACCACGGTCTGTACGACGTCGATCAGCCCATACCTTTGCCCTCGTTCGTACGGCGCCAAACAGAAGTTAGCAAAGCGTATGAGGCGCTCAGGCATGACGAGTGGCAAGCAGCTAACCGTACCCTGGAGCATATCCGGGTAACCAGCATCCGGATCGATAGCGAAGACGCGGTCGTTAACCAGGTCGTCCGGCTTTTGGAGAAGTTCAAGCATGTTCGCAGCTGACATACTCAATCCACCGATTCAGTACAGCAAGATCTGGCTTATCATCGGCCTGTGTATTTTCGTGACCATACCGATCTGGTACGGGATGTTGTTCTGGCTGACGCGGCGTAGACCGCCCAAGTCATTCAACCGGTTGCGTCAACTGCCCGTCGGTGCCGACCTTGACCGACTTAAAGCCAAATACCTCAAGCTGATTGAGGAGTGGTATCAGCGCTACCGGCGGCAGGAAATAGATTCCCGCGTACTGCATTGGGCGCTCAGTATGAACGTGCGTTACTTCGTGTACGAGGCCAAGCATTTTCCGGCCCCGGTCCTTACGCTTTCCGACCTCAAGCTTGCTCCCTATCCCGCGTTGACCGGGCTTATCGCGGAGTACTACCCTGAGGAGTTCGGGGTCATTTTGCACGGCGAAGCTGAAGCCTCAGTCACGGCGGCGAAAGGATTTATCCAGCAATGGAACTGATTTTCTGGTGGATGCTGATACTGTGGTTCCTCGGCATAGCCGGCTATTGGGGTGTCCGCTACTGGTTGGCTTTTCGAAACGGACGCCGGCCCGTCTCGCTCGCCCTACCCGTAGCTCACAGTAAACGCATGACTGAGCTGCCGGAGTATATGGCCGCCCTGAAGCGCTACCGGCTGCTCATAAATTGCGCAGCCGGCCTGCTGACCCTGGGCCTGCTGACAGCTATTCTTCTGACTGCACGACCGGCTTCGGTATCGGTCATTACCCCCGTGCAGCGAAACCGCGACATCATGCTCTGCCTGGACGCCTCCGGTTCGGTGCTGCGCGAGGACACCACCCTAATCGACCGCTTCAGTTCGCTGGTCAATAGCTTCAGCGGTCAGCGCTTTGGCCTGACACTCTTTAACAGTTCCGCGGTGACGGTAATTCCGTTGAATGACGATTACCCACTCATCAGTAAACAGTTGAAGGTCGCCGCCCAGGCGTTTAAGGTACAGAGCGGCAGCACGTTCACTCAGCTTACGGACGGCACTCTAGCGGACTTCAGCGGTGGTACCTCACTTGTCAGCGACGGGCTGGCAACCTGCATCCAGAGCCTCGGGGCTAACACTGGACACCGGCCGCAGTCCATCATTCTTGCTACCGATAACGAGGTTAATGGCACGCCGATTGTCGACACGCTCCAGGCTGTCGCCCTAGCCAGGCAGCATAATATCCGCCTCTTTACCATCGACCCAGGCGTCAGCGACCAGAGCTTGGCCGGCGACCACGCGCAGCTCAAAACCATCGCCAAAGAGACAGGCGGTACTTACTACAGTTTGAGTAACTTGAGTAGTGTTGACTCTGTTATTAGCGACATCTCCGCACAGCAATCCGGGAACTTTGTTGGCTTGCCGCAATACGCAACCAATGACAATCCCAAGCCGTTCTTATACATCGCCGCCCTGCTCACGCTGGTCACCATCGGGCTGCTCTGGAGACTGGAACTATGAAATTACAACCACTCGTACCGCTATGGCTGCTGATCCCTTATCTACTGCTCACTCTGGGGGCGGCAGGCTGGCAGATTTGGCGCTTATGGAACAAGGACAAGGGTAAAGATAGAATTAAAACACGACCATTGCTGATCCGTTGGTGTCGACGCGGAGCCCTCCTCGTACTTCCGGCGATCATTGCCTTTGGGCCAAGCGTACCGGGAGGCACTTCAGCACCCGGAGTTGCCAACCTGGACGTCATCTTTGCCGTGGACACGACACCCAGTATGGGCGCTCTGGACTATAACGGCACTAAGCCGCGCATGGACGGCGTCAGGCAAGACATGTTGGCGCTGGCTACCAAGCTCCGGGGAGCGCATCTGGAAATCATAGCCTTTGACTCGTCAGCCAATGTCATTCTGCCGTCCACCACCGATCCGACAGCGTTCGCAACTGCGACCGACGGCCTAAGCCCCCAAGTCAGTTCCTACTCACAGGGCAGCTCCATCGACGAACCGATCAACCTCATCACCCAGGAACTCAAAAACAGCAAGACCGCTTATCCTCAGCGCAACCGTCTGCTGTTCTACCTGGGGGACGGCGAACAGACCAGCCCAACTGCAATAGAGTCGTTTGCTCCGCTCGTCCCTTACTTAAGCGGCGGCGGCATCTTGGGGTATGGCACGACCACCGGTGCCCAAATACCGAACGATACCGGCCTTGGCACCGTCAGCACCACGCCGTACATCATGACCGTTAACGGCACAACCAACACACTGACGCCAGCCATTTCCCACATGGACCCGACCGCGCTGCAAAATATCGCAACCCAGCTGAAAGTCACCTATCACGACCGGGACCAGGGTGGCTCAGTCAACAGCGTCTACACCGCCAGCCAGGCCCCGCTCGCCGTCGACCGCAGCCAGCGCATCGTACACTACTTAAACCTATACTGGCTGTTCGCCATTCCGTTCGCTGGGCTACTTTTCTGGGAATGGCAGCTATTAGTGGTCAGGGTGTTTGAATTGCGACAAGCCCGCGGAGGCAAGCATGCGTAAGCCGCCCATTGGACAGCTCATAGGCAACTTGACTGGCATGTTCCAGCCCAAATACCAAGCACCCGGCCCAACTTCTGACCGTCTGCCATTCGACATGTCTAAAATGGAGTATGAAACGGCCCGCAAGCAGAAGCGCCGGCAGCTGCTCAAGTGGTCACTACCAGTGGTACTGGTCGTGTTTTTGGTAGCGCTCTGGTTCCTGTTACCGACTCCGCTGACTGCCAAAACCATCACCAACTACAAACACGGCAGCTTTGCCACAGCCCGGCGGTGGATCGCCCCGCTCACCTGGACCAGCCCACAGCCGTTCGTCGCTGATTTCGACAGCGGCACTGTTGATACCAAGCTCGGTAAATACGTGCGGGCCCAGGACGAGCTCACCCGGGCGTTAACCCTGGCCAAACCCGCCCAGCGCTGTATGGTACTGCAGAACCTGGTGTATTCGCTCGATGCCCACGCCACCAGTCTCACCGCCCAGTTCCAGGATGTCACCGCCTACACTACGGAAGTTACCAACCTCAAAGCCAATAATCCCAAGTGCTTCCCGGCCAAGCAAACCCTGCTGCACGGCGGAGGTGGGGGTGGCGGAGGTGGCGGAGGCGGCGGCAGTGTTCAGAGCCCGGCTCAACAGATTGTGACCCAGGCCCAGGAAGAGCAGCTGCAACAAAAGAACGACCAGGGTCAGCAGACGCTCAACCAGGGTTTTGAGCAAAACACACTAAACCAAAATAACCCGAACGTGAAGCCATGGTAAGCATAAGCTTTACCCTCGCTAAGTCCCGGTGTAGAATACCGCTATGAGCCGCCAGTCCGCACCTTCAGACAACGCCCGCGTCCGACTCTACCACCCCAAGGGGCGTCGGTTGGCTCCTATTCTTAGTACTCTGTTGGTCGGTTTAATCGGCAGCTACCTGGTTTTCCTATCATCAGCAGCGCCATCACGCGGAGGTGGTGGCTCAGGCACAGCCACTGTGACACCGGCAGCAAACCCCCAGATTAGCCAGACCTGTACCGGCGCTCTTAGCATCGCCCTGGTAGCCGACGTATCGGGAAGCATAGACAGCGGTGAGATGTCGGATATGCAGACCGCCTTTAAAAGTATCGTCAGCGACCTACTGCCGGGCACGAAGGCTGAATTTTCACTTACCGAGTTCGACAGCACCTCGACAGTATTGCAAAATTTTACCAACAACATTACAGCACTCAACAATGGTATAAACTCTCTCGGCGGCGGTAGTTCTACTTACTGGGCGGCAGGGCTACAGGACGGTCTTGATACCTTTTCCAGTTTAAATTCCACTGCGCCTAAGCTTCTAATTATTGCCACCGACGGTGACCCAAACATCCCCAACGGCAACGCCCTCGACCCTGCCATAACCGTTGCCAACCAGGCCAAAGCCGAAGGAATCCATGTCCTCGCGATCGGATTAGGTACTGATCCTACTGTGGCAAACCTTGAATTGCTCTCAGGAAACAATATTAGTACTAATGGCACAAACGTCAGTATCAACACAGATGTTGTTATGAGCGACTTCTCGACCCTTGGCAACACCTTGTTAAAGGTTATTACTGGCGGCTGTCCTAGCGGTACGGGCCTTGGTAATGGCGGCAACGGCGTCGGTACGAATGGTAATGGCAAGGGCAGCGGGGGGACCGGAATCGGCAGCGGGGGGACTGGAACCGGTACTAATGGCAGCGGACAAGGCACCAACGGTAGCGGCTCCGGTGGCACGGCTGGCCCGGCGCCCAGCCCGAACCCTACACCGACACCTACGCCAAGCACACAGCCCACCACCCAAACCACGCCCACGCCGACGCCTACACCGACTCCGCAGCAGGCTCCATCATCGGCGCCCACGCAGACAACACAGCCCACGCCGCAGCCGGCACCTAAACCGACCGCCCAAGGCACACAGACCCAGCCGCCTCAAATAACACCATCGCCCTTCTACGACGGCAAGCAGTATGCTCCGGGCAGCGCAGCCGACAAGTTCGCCACCGCCACCGCGCCTCATGCTTCACACACGGGGCTGGTCATTACGTTTGTCTTACTGGGTGTCCTGACAGCCGGCGGTGGCTCCTACTGGTATTTCGTATGGCGAAAAAAGCATCCCGCTGCTTCGACGGCGAGCAAAGGTAAACCTGCCAAGTAGCCTGCCCGGCGGTAGTGTCGCGCGTAGCTACTTTTTCAGAGGCGGCTTGAGTCTGCCAGCATATCAATGGTTAGCGCTGCCGTCCACGAAAAGTTCTTAGCGCCGGCCGGTTCAGCGTCGAACGGTGAAAAGTATTCGTACATACCGCCATGAGCCACCATGTCGATAGTACGTGCACGTAAATCAGCAGCTTCTTTCCGCCGACCGTTGCGCTCCAGACCGTCAGCTAGCAGCCAGTTCATGTTCACCCACGTTGGTCCCTGCCAGTAGCGATTCGGGCGGAAGTAATCAGAGCTGATAGGCGTGCTTGGAATCGGAAACGCCGTACCAAAGCTCTTTGGATCGTGCATCTGTCTGACCAACAGCTCAACTCGCTCCTTGGGCAGCACGCCGGAATAGAGTGGCATAAACGTGCTTACTGTGGGTATTTTGATAAGCCTGCCGGTTCTGACATTTCGATTACAGTACTGCTGCGTTTCGCTGTCCCAGAGTGTTTCGAGCGCATGTGGGGCAACATACATAGCGTGCTTGATGTCATCCGGCAGTTCCTCGCCAATCTCATCAGCGATCTCTTTGAGTAACTCGTTGGCGCGGATAAGAATACAACTGAAAGTCACGTCCACAACGAGCAGCTTGTGGTTCTGCATGATCTTTTCGCTGTCGTACTTATACTTACGAAGCGCTTTTATAAGGTCATAGACCGCGTAGAGATCGATGGTCGAAATCCGCTCCTCGGCCGGTACGCCTACTGCTTCAGTGTCTTTGCGGAAACGCTCCATAATACTCGTAAAATTAGTCTGCTGAATGAGCTGTGCCCTCAGCCCCATCGCGAACCGGTGCATGACGTGCATCCATGGCGGCGTGTTATCCATGCCCGTTTCCCAGCTGAGCACGATGACTGGCAGTCCATCGCCACGCGGGCAGCGTTCGCGGTAGAACCACTGGTGATAGGCCAGTAGTTTAGGATATAGCTCATGGTACCATTCGCGGCGTTCTGCCGCGCTCAACTTCTGACCCACGCGCACCACCGCTTCGGCGGCCACCGGCGGTTGAGTGATGCCAGTAGTCTGAAACCCCTCCGGCGCGTTTACACTGCGTTCGCAGCGCCACAAATCGGGTCCGGCATGATAACCCTTGGCATCACCGAACGTAATGTGCGGCAGCATGCCGTTCTTCCATTGTGCCCGGAACAGTGAGCGCGCTTCGGATTTAGCCCGCTCAATATCATAGTGTCTGAGTCCAATCGCGACAAAACAGCTATCCCATAGCCATTGATGGATGTACAGGCTGGGATCCGGGCGTGACCACCCGCCCAGATCATTTTTCTTAAGCACCGTCTTAGCCTGTTTTATGAGCGTTTGTCGTGGTTGCGCCATCACTTTAGTCCCTTCAAACAACATACGAGCGTACGACAAAGACGTACCTACGAATGCCACGAATTAATACTAACTATGGGTTACCAGTATGCTACAACGCCGCTCTGGGTACAAGTGAATCAGCTTTGCATCGCCCACTTTTAGTTGGCATCCCCCATCGCAGGTGCGTATCAGCAGCTGGGTTCAATCAACCAATCCGGGGCAGACCGTTAAGTTTTAAGTTTTAGGTAAGCTTGGGGCAAGGTGAATCAGTGAATGAGCCTACAGCAAAAGGCACCGCTTGGAGCGGTGCCTTTTTAAGCGACCCAACCTGTACTTAGTACTGGTGGATGAGCCACAGGAAGACGCCGGTGCTCAATATGATAATCGCATAGAACAACGACAGTCCAATGGGTGAACCCCAGCTGAACCATGAGCCCCAGGCACGCCAGTTTCTGGCGCCCCAGTCTTCCCAGTTGGCCTCACGATGCCGTTTGTGGGCTTCGGTGAGCGACTTCTTTTCGTCCATATATACCTCGTGGATTACTGCTAATTCTCTTGCCAGAGTTATCGACCTATCCGCTGGCGCTCATCTATTACGAAACCACATGCCGTTCATGCCGCGAGCAACGGCCGGCTAGCTCGGTGGATTTATTTCGCTTTTATGATACCACGCCAGTCAGCAGGCCGTTAACCCGTGTTGCCAACATCCGCGCAGCGGATACATTACGCTTGCGGCCGCTGACCGTCCAGATTGGTCGGGAGAGCGACTTGGTGCGCACTATTGTAAGGTCGCCGTTTTCAAGTGTGCTTTGGACGATATGGCGCGGCAGCAGCGCCGTACCCTGACCGGCAATCGCCATATCGCGCAGCAGTTCCATGCTGGCCGAATGAAAAATCGGTGTCACCTGTAGGTGTTTACGCTGAAATAGCTGCAAAAAATATTTGTACGTCGTCGAGTCAGGGTTGGTCGCCAGCCAGTCATCTATCCGGTTGGCCGGCCGGCCGCCGGTGCGTGCCGGTGCAGCCACGAATACGAATTCCTCGTCATGTAACTTGCGTACCACCACGTCACTGCTCAGCGCAACTGGTTGGCCGGTTATGATACCGATATCTATCCGTCCCTCGCGCAGGCCACGCAGAATCCGGAGCGAATTATCCACCAGTACCTCGGCATTACGCAGTAATGGCCGTTCCGTATCCGACTCGTACAACAAATGGGCGATGCTGTCGATAAGTCCGATGCGCACCCGCTCTTGCGGTACTCCCGCCCGCAGTGCCTCAAGCATACGTCCTTGTTCCGCAGCCATAGTACGAGCCGCAGCCGCTACGATCTGACCTTCGGGCGTCAGCGCAATCGGACGGCTCCGCCGCACATACAAGCGCGCACCAAGCACGTGTTCCAGAGAGGCGACTGCCAGCGAAATCGCCGGCTGCGTCACTCGCAATTGCCGAGCCGCAGCCGAAAAGCTGCCCGCCTCCACCAGCGCCAAAAACTTCCGGTAACGACTATCCATAACTACAGTATAGAGCAAGTCAATCATAATATTCACTAATACTTACTCATAAATTTGCTTTATGTTTCCGCGGCCGTTATTATTAAAACTTATAAGCACATGGAGGGTATGATGCACAAAATTAAAATAGCGGTGATAGGTTGCGGCAACTGCTTTTCGGCACTCTATCAAGGACTCGAATACTATAAAAACGCCTCAGCCGAGACTATTCCCGGGATAATGTGGGCTAACATCGGTGGTTGTCGCCCGCGTGACATCGAAGTTGTCGCCGTTTACGACGTCGATGCTCGTAAAGTCGGCAGGCCCACCAGCGAGGCTATATTCGCGGCACCGAACTGCGCACGCGTGTTCCAGCCTGATGTGCCCGCCGGACCAGTCGTGCAAATGGGACATGTGCTCGACGGCGTCTCCGACTATATGCTGGAGCAACCGGAAGCGCTGGGTTTTCGTGTGTCCAAGGCGAAGCCAGTAGACGTAACTGAATCGCTCAAAAAAAGCGGTGCGGACATACTCATAAATTATCTGCCAGTCGGTTCGCAGCAAGCCACCGAATTTTACGCGCAGGCCGCTATTGATGCCGGTATCGCGTTCTTAAATTGCATTCCGGTCTTCATCGCCAGCAACCCCGAGTGGGAGCGGAAGTTTATCAATGCCGGACTGCCACTGATCGGCGACGACATGCGCTCACAACTTGGTGCGAGCGTAGTTAGCCAGGTGCTACAGGAGCTAGCTTTTGACCGTGGTATGCAAGTCGATTTTCACCAGCAGCTCAACATCGGCGGCAATACTGACTTCAATAACATGATGGTGCAATCCCGCCTGGCCAGTAAAAAGAAAAGTAAAGAAAACGTTATCCGTGCGCAAAATGACATCCGGGGCATTCCCGTACCCGAGCATAGTCTGTTTGCCGGTCCCAGCACCTACCTACCCTATCTCAAAGACAATAAGGTCGCATATTTTAACCTGCGGCTGCACGGTTTTGGCGACGCGCCGGTAACCATCGACGCGAAGCTGAGCGTGCAGGACAGTGAAAACAGCGCCGGCGTTGTTATCGATGCCATCCGGTACCTTCAGGTCGCACGTGAACTGGGCGTAGTTGGTGCCTTGCGCGGCCCGAGCGCCTGGACTCAAAAAACCCCGCCCGAACAGATGATGTATGCTGACGCTAAGCAGGAATGTGAAGAGTTAGCCCATCGCCGCTTGACCGACTCAGTCCGCAAGCAAACCAAGACCACCAAAATAGGTATGTCTGTACACAAATAATTAGCCCCGTAATCATCGGGTAAGGCAGCGTAGCTGAAACCGTCTCATCGAGCATAACTACGGTGACACTCTGCCCTCTCTCGCGGCCTACTCTCGAGCGGACTGCGATATGTTAGGTCCTTCACGCTTGATAATCTGCAATAAAATAGCTAGAATTGCATTTTAATTCTTTTGTAAGTTTGTACCTAATGCGATCCAGGCCGACCACCACGATAGAGACTACTCCTCAAGTTCCGCAATCTGAATCTCGATTCAACCGGTGCTCCACAAAAATTCTACTCGGTAGCGTAGCAACCGCTGGCTGCGTATTGCTGACAAGCGGATGCGGCACAGTAACAGGGATAACCTACCAGTACAAGGGTCAAACCTACAGCACCCCTACACGCTATATTGCACCTATCGAGCAGGCGGCAAAATATTGTCCCGCAATAACGGTTGCGATCATCACCGCTCAAATACTGCAAGAGTCCAGCTTTGACGACAGTGCCGTATCTTCGGCAGATGCAGTAGGTGCGGAGCAGATGACAGATACAACCTGGTTAACTCTGATACCTGAGAAAAATCCTACTCAGAGACAGAAGGAAGCGTGGCTAGCCAAAAGATATGATATCAATGTTGAAGTTCCTGAAGCGGGCCGCTACCTTTGTGCGCTCTACTATAAGCACGGCGGCTCAGCACAAGTAGTTCTTGACCGACCAAGAAAAGAGGCCCTTGAGGATTATTATGCAGGCGGTCGCCTGTATCTTGGAGCAGCTTACGCCAACTCGATACTACAAGAGTCTTATACGGTCCGTGAGATACGCTCTTCCAGCACCTCATCTGCAGCAGGCCAATCATTTGATACGACTACAGGAGCTGCGTACAACATATCTAGCCCTTCCGAAATCGGTACAACCTACCAGGCCAGTCTAATATCGGCTACATAAGCGCATCATTGATTAGCACAGGGCAACTTGCAGCTATACTCAGCAAATTGAAGCTATCAACACACGTTCTAAACCGTGAACTACTTTATTGCAATACAAAAACGGTGTGCTAAAATAAGCGGCGTCCGAAGCGCCTAAACCGCGCTTTTTTAGTTTCAGTAGCAGTTAAATAAAGGGGGTTACCGGCAACCTAAGCCGGGTTCTATATTTAGTGCCTATGAATGAAACACTCACTCGCAAAACAGGAGAACCTGGAAACCACGCCACCGCGCCTGAACTGGTGCTGCAAGCCGGTATGGCTTCTGGCAGGGTCGCCTTGACAGGGGCCATGGCACCCGATACGGGTGAGGTCGCCATAGACCCTCTTCCGGACGCTGCCGAAATTACTGTCATCGGGACTTCTCCAACTAAGGTAAGTGAGATCGATGGGAGCGGAGATGGCGAGCCCTCCTTTCCTGGGCAGACTGCTGAGGCAACAGGAGAATCGCATGAAACCGTAAGGTTACTTGATACACTGGGTGACCTACTGATTCTAAGGCTCATTGCTAATAGCTCATCTAATCCCGAGACTTTTCTTCGGAACATCGTTCCTTCCACGGTAGCACTACCTACACTTCCGGAAGTACCAGCAACAGACGAAGACCTTCCGGATTTGCTGGGCTATATCGTATTAGGGCATGACCCAGAGAAGAACGGGCTTCATTCTGAGGATCTGCGTCGGTATCTTGATGAGCACCCGGGTATTCCCAAAGACATCCTCGAGGATGTAAAGCTCATCATTGGCGAATGGGTTGGTGATGACCGCAAACATGTACGAAAGGAACGAAAAGGAAGCAGGGACCGTCAAGCCATGGAGGAGCTTAGGACCGGCAATCTGGTTGACAAAGCATCTGACATTACTGAAGATGAGTCTCGTAAGAAGTTACCGGCAGATAAAAACGCGCGCATAATCACCGTCTGGCGTAATAAAGCAGGCGGCATCCTCATCACCAGGCATACCTACAGTTGGGCAACGACTGAAAGTTACGAAAAACTGTGCCACGCGTATGCGGAAACACCACAGGAACAGGGTTTGCCTGCTGAACGAATAGGCGGGTTTGGCAGCACCTTGATAAGGAGCCTCTCCGAGAGGGTAACCATAATGGCCATTCCATCACAACTCATAACACGAATCACCAACAGACAAATCACCAAGGCAAGCGGTCAAAGACAACGAATGATGTACCGCATGCCGGTCGCAGCAGTTTACATACCGCCCGGTGGGGTATCCCGAGAGGAGTCGACGTTTGTATTCGATCTAGAAGACGAGGAACAGGTCTGACTTATTTGAGCACGGCTTTAATGCGGCGGATACCAGCCGAGGAGGATTCCTCTTTGGTAATTTTGAACTTTTTACCATCTTCGGCCAGCTGGCCGGTGTGGTCGACATGCGGGCCGCCGCAGATCTCCAGGCTCACAATATGGTCGTCCGGACCCATTTGGTACACCTTAACGGTGTCGGCATAGCGTTCACCGAACGGCCCGATAGCACCCATATCCAGCGCCTGCTGCGTCGGGTATTCGGTGAATTTGACTGGTACGTCTTCGACAATCCAGCCGTTTACCAGGTCTTCGAGCTGCTTGATCTGCTCCGGCGTCAGTTTTTCGTCGTGATTAAAGTCGAACCGCAGACGTTCCTCAGTAATATTACTGCCGTGCTGGCGCAATTCCGACCCAAACAGCTGGCGTAATGCACTCTGCAACAAATGCGTGGCCGTGTGGTATTTCTTGTGCTGCAGGGTCTGACCACCCAGGCCGCCTTTGAACGTACCCTTGGCAGCAGTTTGGGAACGAGCCCGTTGCTCGGCCATCTGTGCATCAAATTCTTCTCGCCATGTAGCGGAAAGTGTAACGTTATCTCCGCCGCGAGTTAAAACCTCTTCGACTGCGAGCTCAACAGGAAAACCATGCGTGTCATAAAGTGTAAACAAGTTAGCGCCCGATATCATATGCTGCGCGCCATCGACTTCTACCAGCTTATCAATTAGTTTGATACCATTGCGGAGCGTCTGGCGGAACGCCTTTTCTTCCTTCACTAGCACTTCAATAACATGCTCGCGGTTTTCTTCGACTTCCGGATAGTCATCCACATACAGATCAGCGATCACCGGCACGACTTTCTCCAAAAAGTTCTGCTCAATACCAAGCTCGAATGCAAAGCGAATGGCACGGCGCAGTAAGCGGCGCATCACATAACCCTGCTCCTTGTTGCTCGGCGTCACACCGTCCACCGCCAGGAACGTCGCAGCACGCAGGTGGTCCGCAATCACCCGCATGCTTTCGTTATGACTGTCGTATTTCTTGCCGCTAATGCGCTCCAACTCTTGGATAATCGGCCACATGACGGAGATCTTAAACACATCAGGATCATTGAGCGCGGCGGCAGCAATCCGCTCCAGGCCAGAACCATGATCAATATTGGGCTTTTCGAGTGGTACAAACTTGCCTTCGGCCTCTTTACGGTACGCCATAAAGACGTTGTTGCCGATTTCCATAAACCGGCCGCAGTCGCAGTTGGGGTGGCACTGTTCGCCGTACTCAGGGTTGTGCGGCGTACCAAAGTCATAAAACATCTCACTGTCCGGACCGCAGGGGTCGCCAACTGGAGTGTGTTCCGGGTCACCGTTGCGGCTCCACCAGTTTTTGCTTCCATCATAGTAGAAAATGCGCTCACCATCTCTGATGCCGCGCTTGTAGCCATCTGCTTCAGAACCGACGTCAGCGATACCGCTACTTAAGCCCTTACCTTCAAACAGCTTCTGCCACAATTCGGCGGCCTCGGTATCCTTTGGAATGTTGTACTCGGGCGCCCCGATAAAGCACGTGATGTAGAGCTTGCTCGGGTCAAGACCAACCGTTTCGGTCAAAAACTCCCACATCCACGGCACCTGCTCGGCTTTAAAATAATCACCGAGCGACCAGTTCCCAATCATCTCAAAGAGAGTGGTGTGCCGGTTATCACCGACTTCTTCAATATCCTGCGCGCGGAGACAGGTTTGACTATCTACAATCCGTACACCTTCAGGGTGGGTCTCGCCCAACAGATACGGGATCATCGGCTGCATGCCACTACCGGTAAACAAGGTGGTCGGGTCGTTCTGTGGTACCAAAAGGGCACGCGGAATCACTTTATGCCCGCGATTCTCAAAAAACTCCAGATATTTGTTACGAATCTCCTGCGCTGTCATAGTCATGCGGCTATTATACCAGAGGTCGTATTTACTTGATTTATTTTATGCAATGGAGTAGGATTCTCTGCAAGCGAGACTATAAAGAGAAGGATGCCTGCTATGTCGCCTAGAAACCCTAACAGACCAACATTGCTGACTGGAGTACTTGCCGCTGGACTAGTCGGAGGAGTAGTAATTGCCATTGTAGGAGGGGGTAGCAGCAGCAATGGTACTGCGTCCGCAGAGAAATCGTCTGGAATACGAGGGCAGACCTGTGCAAAGGCTTTTGGCGCTATGGCACTGAATGCGGAGTTTCAGGGAACAGGTATTAATCATTCCTGGGGCGGGTTAAATCCCATAGGACAAGAGCCTGCGGACCAAAGGGAAGATGGCCAACAGGTATATGTTAATGGCGTGCCTTACGCAGTCTTCGCAACTAGCATCACTGCCGTACCTAACGCAAAGGGAGACTGCGCTTACAATGTCTACACATCCAGAACAGGGGAAAAGCTTCCTACACACGACTCTATGCCAACAGGGGACGAGATACGAGCAGCAGACGCGGAGCTTCAGCGCCAGGGCTAGGCCCTTGGCTCTACGCCAGATTAACGGAGGCTGCCAGCCTAGCTCTTACTCGCAGCACTAACCGTATTCCACGCCGCCGCCGACAGCGCCTGAATAATATTAATCCCGTCCTGTTCCGTAGTATTTTGGTTCGTAAGCACCGCGATGGTGTAATCCACGCCGCCACCCTGCACATAGCCCACGCTGTTCACGACCCAGCCCGAGCCATTGGTTTCGCCAGGGTCAAGCCAGCCATTTTTAAGCTGTACGTTCACGCCCGCCGGTACCCCGCCAGTTATACCCCAATGCTGGCCAGCTTCAACATCACTCAGCAGATTATTAGCCACCGTAACTGAAGCAGCATTCAGTAGCGTAGGGTGTGCTACCTCGTTAACGACCTTGAGCTGGTCAAGCGCCGTCGTGATTGACCAGCCCCAGTGCTCCGAACTGGCGTTGCTGTGTGTAGCGCCGACCCGCTGGAACAAGTTGTTTATTGCCGTATGGCCGCCCACAGCCATCCATAGGCCGCTGGCTGCGTCGTTGTCACTCTCCTCTATCATGGGCGTGGCCTGAGCCAGCTGGCTGGCTGTCAGACCAGATATACCATTCTTCTGGTTCTGCAGCAGCAGCGTCTCCAGAATAGGTAATTTAATGATGCTTGCCGTAATAAATGAATTACCGCTCGCCGCCTTCGTGTATTCGGCGATCGCGCCGGTAGTGTTATCGTAAACGGCCACGTCCACATTGCCGTCGGGCGGCGTGGTGGTCAAAACTTGTTGCCAGGCAGCGGTCAGGTGGCTTTTTAGCGCCGCCGCCTTCTTAGCCTTGGCTGCTGCCGCGGCATCCTGTTTCGCCGCTGTCAGGCTGTGCTCGACATGCTGAGCTATGGTGTGTACCGAGTGGTAGCCCACATTGTAGCCCACAATCAACACCAGACATATCAGTGGTATCAGTGCTTTTTTAGTGAGTCCGTACTGTCCCATGAGATTAAAACCTTACGGTTATTGTCCCATAGTAACGGAGCAAGCACAATAAAAGCTGCGGGTCCGCGTACAAAAACGCGCCTGCTAGCTTGTCAGCCCAGTTTTACCTATCATCTCCGTATGTTTTCTTACATACTTTTTTGCTGCTTTCCGCTAACATACATAAATAATGTGGGGTAAAGGAGATAGCTATGACAGATAATAACGACCAATCCGGGGGCATATTCGGAGCAGCTAACAAACTTGGCGGGGAGCTGCACGCTGCCCATGCAGCCCAGAAAGCAGCCGAGGATGCTGCCAAACAAAAAGAACAGGAACGCAAGCACCAGAAAGAGATCGAGGAGAAGAAAAAGACAGAAGGGCTACTCTAACTATTTCAGTGACGTCTGTTTTACACACCAAAAGAGCCCCGGTAGACTGGGGCTCTTTGCTGTAACTCTGGCAGCCGCTATGTTCTGAGCTTACGACGCACGGTGACTAAGCAGCTGGTGCCGCGCCTTGGTCTGCCACTTTCGCTCAAAACTGGTTATTGCCCCCCGTAATTCTTCATCACTCCGAGAGTACAGGTTAAGCTGCTCTTGTATCCGTCGGTCCATCTCGTACCCCCTTTCACCAGGATAGTATGGACGTAAAAGCCCCGCTTTGCTGTGAAAAAGCTAACACCTGAGACGAAAATGGCGCGGTTTGTTTACTCAGTGCCGTCGCGCTCATCGCCGGGCACTGCCGAACTAGGACGATCGCTATCTGCGTCGTCATCAGTTTGTGCATGCAAATCAGCCAGGATATCCCGGGCTTCTTCGGGAGAAAGCTCACCGGGCCGGTAGCCATGGCTGAGTAGCAACGCCTTATCATCATTGCTGAGTTCATTATAGGTATAACGCTGGTCGCCTGAATCCATAGGAAAGCTCCTTAAAGGGTTACATAATGTTCCCCTTTAAGTATAGCTTACCGCAGGCCGCCTTTGCGACCGGCTATCCGGGCGCGTTCAGGATCGTTTTTGAAGTTGCCGGGACTGACACTTCCGCCCAGGCGGCCGGCCTCAGCCGCTCGCTGCGGATCGTTTTTGAAGTTGCCTGAGCTAGCCTTGCCGCCCTTGCGACCGGCCCGCGCGTGCCCTTCAGAATCGCCGTGCCAGCCTTTGCCGACAGTTTTTGATGTTACCATAATTAGTTACCGTGATGTTTTTTAATCATACTGCGACTATACCTACGCCAGCCGCACTTAACTATGAGAAATCTTACAAGCCACTTTGCGTAGTGTAAACAGTTGACGAAAATTAGTTTAGTAGCTAAACTAATTAGTATGAAGCGTGAACAGCTCATCGAATCCATCTTCGGTACCATGCAGCAACTGCACCGTACGTCCACCACCCGTTTGCACACGCTTATGGACATACAGGATATATCGCTGACACAACTGGAGCTACTGGTGATTATCAAGCACCGTCAGCCGGTCAGCGTCAAAGACCTGGCCGCCGCCATTCGCCTGACGCCGGGGGCCATAACACAGATGCTGGAGCACCTGGCCGTGAAGAACTATGTAGGACGCGAGCCAGCGGAGTACGACCGCCGCGTGACTTTCGTTAGCCTTACCCCTACTGGTGCGGAGAAGCTGAAGTCGCTGTGGGAGCAACGTAAAAGTACGCTCAGGCAGATTATGGACACCCTGACCGACGAGGAATTAGCTATAATGTTACGCGTCCAAGAAAAAATGCTGCGGCATTTTGAAGCTTTAGGCAAACCGCACAAAAAAACCAAAGATTAAGAGGAGATTTGATGAAATTTACGCTATTCAAACGTAAGCGTAGCGAACGTGTCACGGGCCTGGTCGCCCATAAATCAGTCCGTGTAGCTGCAGCCGAAGCAACCGCTACTCCATTCGTACAGGAACCGGCCGAACGCTCGCACGCCGAAATCATGGTGATTATCGTCGCGCTGATGCTGGCCATGCTGTTGGCCGCACTCGACCAGACGATTGTCAGTACTGCCCTGCCGCGGATCGCTAGTGACCTCCACGGGCTCAGCAAATATTCATGGGTAGCGACGGCTTATCTCCTGACAAGTGCCGTTTCGACACCACTATACGGCAAGATCAGTGATATGTTCGGCCGCAAAAAAATCTTCCAGTTCGCGATTATCCTTTTCCTGGTCGGCTCAGCCCTATGTGGAGCTGCCCACAGCATGAACCAGCTGATCTTCTTCCGCGGGCTGCAGGGTGTCGGCGCCGGCGGCCTGATGACCCTGGTTTTCGCCATCGTCGGTGACATCGTGCCGCCACGGCAACGAGGCCGCTATCAGGGGTACTTCGGTGCTGTCTTTGCCGTCTCCAGTGTTGTCGGTCCACTACTGGGAGGTTTCTTCGCGGATGCTGGGGCCATCCTGGGTATAACTGGGTGGCGCTGGATATTTTACATCAACCTACCCGTGGGCATCTTGGCGTTGTCAGCTATCGCTGCCCGGTTGCACTTGCCCGTCAAACGTTCGCCGCACAAGGTTGATTACGCCGGCTCTCTGCTGCTCGCCATCAGCATCGTTACGCTGCTGCTAGCTACCGTGTGGGGCGGCGTGAGTTACCCGTGGGGCTCGACACAAATTATCGGCCTGTTTGCTACAGCCGGCGTAAGTGCATTGCTATTTATATGGCGTGAGCACTTTGCCCAAGAACCAATCATTCCGCTGCGTCTTTTCCGCAACAGTATTTTTAGTGTGACCACTTTGCTGAGTTTCATTATCGGCGTAGTTATGTTCGGTGCGCTTATTTTCTTGCCGGAGTATCAGCAGATTGTCCGTGGTGATTCGGCCACGAAATCCGGACTGATGCTGCTGCCACTCGTTGCCGGGCTGATGGCCGCTTCAGTAACTTCCGGCCGGCTGATATCGAAGTTCGGCCACTACCGCCCCTTCCCTATCGCCGGAACCGCTGTTGTCGCCACATCGTTCTGGCTGTTCAGCCACATCGCCGTCAACACCAGCCGTGTGCAAATCGGCCTGTGGATGGTCGCACTCGGGGTAGGTATCGGCATGGTTATGCCTGTGTTGACGCTAGCCGTCCAGAATGCAGTCGAGCGCAAAGACTTAGGTACCGCCACTTCATCGGTAGTCTTTTTTCGAACCATTGGCAGCGCCCTGGGGGCAGCAGTTTTCGGTGCTATACTCTTAAACCGTTTAACTGCGCATTTGAGCCAGATCCTACCGGGCGGAGCAGGTGTGAGCGCCGCTAAAGGCCTGAGTACCAGCACGTCGAGTCTGCAGAACTTACCGCCTGAGATCGTACACAAGATCCTGACGGCGTTTGCGACTTCTTTCCACGATGTGTTCCTGTTCGGTTTGCCGTTCGCGGTTATAGCCTTCGCCGTCTCCTTGTTTCTTAAAGAGACACCACTGCAAGAATCCGCTAAAGAAGAGGCTGCTGGGGAGGGGCTGGAGGCATCGCATGACATCTAAGGACATAGGCACGTCCAGGTACGCCATTACTGTCAAAAGCCTTACGAAACACTTCGGTAAATTTACAGCCGTAGATGACATAAGCTTCAACGTCAAACGGGGCGAGCTGTTTGCCCTGCTGGGGCCCAACGGCGCCGGCAAAAGCACCATCATCAAAATGCTCACCACCTTGCTCAAACCCAGCGGCGGCACACTTACGCTGGCGGGGCACGACGTGACCAAGGCACAGCATGCGGCCCGTAAAAGTTTCGGCATCGTGTTTCAGGATCCATCTCTGGACGCTGAGATGACCGCCTACGAAAATATGGAGTTACATGCAGCGTTATACGGTGTGCATGGGAAAGAAACCCGGGCACGAATCAAAAACCTGTTTGAACTAGTGGAGCTGTGGGGCCGCAAAGACACACTAGTCAAAAACTACTCGGGTGGTATGAAGCGCCGCCTGGAAATTGCCCGCGGGCTGCTACACCATCCGCAGGTACTGTTTCTGGATGAGCCGACGCTCGGATTGGACACGCAGACACGCAACCTTCTGTGGGAGTACGTAAAACGACTAAGTCACGATGAGGGCATGACCGTATTCTTTACCACGCACTACCTGGAAGAAGCCGAAGCCGTGGCCGACCGGATCGCTATTATCGACCACGGCCAGCTGATTGCACTCGGCACGTCCAAAGAACTCACCAAACAGACCGACACCAAAACGCTGGAGCAAGCCTATCTGGAGCTGACTGGCAAAACCGTGCGCGACGAAGAAACAAATGGAAACGACGAGTGGCGCACTCGCCACCGGGCAAGGATAATGCGATGAGAGTGGTCTATATTTTGTGGCTCCGGCAAATCAAGCGCTTCTTTAGAGCCAAATCGAGGATTATCGGTGCGATTCTGCAGCCGCTACTGTTTCTGGTAGCACTCGGTTACGGCATCGGCTCCGTTTACTCTAAGGCCGGCCAGGGCGACTACGTCGAGTTCCTGGTACCAGGCATCATGGCACAGACCGTATTGTTTGCGGCGATGTTCTACGGCGCCATGATTATGTTTGATAAACAGTTCGGGTTCTTAAAGGAGACGCTGGTCGCGCCAGTTTCACGGTTCAAAATCATGTTCGGCGGTACGCTGGGTGGCGCCACAACCGCCACCCTGCAAGGCACGCTGGTATTCTGCATATCACTGCTGCTCGGCTTCCGGCCACAACACTGGGCACTCGTACCAGTGGCAGTCATAATTCTCGGCATGCTGGCGGTCGCTATCGCCAGCTTCAGTTCCGGCATCGGCAGCTTCGTGCAGGATATGCAAGGCTTCCAGGCCATTAACCAGTTCCTGGTGCTCCCTTTGTACTTCTTGAGCGGGGCATTATACCCATTGGAACGCGTGCCGGATTGGCTGCGAATTGTGGCTGAATGCAACCCCATGAGCTACGCCGTCGATGCCATGCGTGACGTGCTCATCGGCCAGACGCACTTTGGCCTGACGAAAGACCTCATCGTGCTGAGTTTATCCGTCGTAGTGTTGACTACATTCGGGGCCTACCGGTTCCGACATATTGAGGCATAAGTCACTTCAAGGTCGAACGCTAGCTGGTGTAAAGATTGTGCTCTTGCATATATGTGCGCGCTTCTGCTGGCAAGAAAGCTTGTAGCGAACCGGCGCGTATACTTGTGCTATGTACTCGTTGAGGTGCGAATTGCCGTGTATCAAAATCCTAGCTCATTATCGGGACGGCAGCTTCGCTTACATACTTATAGCTGATTTTCGCCCGTTCATCTTCCGGCAGTTGGTTCAGCGCTTCCACGATGATCGACTTCTTCACGCCTGGTATAGAGAGAACGATCATGGGCCAACGCTGAACCCATTGCCAACGCTCCGGGATTCGCAGATTATCCACTAAGGAGTCGATCCCTGTTATTCTACGGTCAATGCTCTCGGTGATTTCAGTAGCCGCAGAACTTTCAACTGGAATCAGGCGAAATTTGAATGGCAACTGAGCTGCGCCTAACGTTAGCTGACCAATTAGCAAGCGATGTTCCCAATGCGTAGCGTTTGGCTTGTGTATGGGACACTTATCCAATAGGATTACTGCCTCCATAAAAGGCTCATACGTATATGCGCGCAATAGCTGCCCGATGTGCGCACCGTGAAGCGGGTCAAACGTACCAACAAAGGCAACTTTACTATGAACCATGCCGCAAATTATATCTTCTTCTGACAGTGAGCTAAACACTGTCATACCAAGTTTATCCGTCGTAGTGCTGACTACCTTGGCGCGTATCGATTCCGCCATATTGAGGTGTGGGCTACATGCTAACCATTTAGTGCATCAGTCTCGAGCAAGCGAGCAATTGCTTTACCGATAGGTAGATCCGTATCTTCTTCTACGAAGGCCCACTGTCCATTGGGATTAATCTCGAGAAACCAATAGTCGCCCTTGGTGTCGAGCATGATATCAATCGCTCCGAATGATAAATCAAACGCTTTTGTCAGCGCGACGCATTGGTCCTGAAGCTTCTTTGGAAGATCATACGCCACAAAGCGGGTTTTGCCGCCAGTATAGGCGCGGCGCCAGTCGATGATATCCGGATAATCCCGATGAGACTGATCGCACACGGCAGCCGTAAAGACCTGGTCTCCAACCACGGTGATCCTCAAGCCTTGCGCAACGTCAATAGCTTTCTGAAATATCGCCGGCCCTGTATTGAGATTACCTAAATCTATATGATCCTTAGACGATATCTTGGTCGTATAAAAATACTGCACTTTGCCGTCCACTACTGGGAGCGTACTTGCCATTGACTTCGCGACGACTGTGCCATGCTCTGCGATAAACCGGGCTGCCGCTTTGCTATCTGAGGTAAATAACGTTTTAGGGACATTGAATCCAAGCTGAGCCGCCAGCTCAAGCTGTCGAGGTTTTGCTTCAGCTCTTAAAAGAGTGTAGTAGTCAGAGAGCCAGTAGGCACCTTGAAACAAACCGTACAGGTTCAGGATATGGCGTCGAATTGAACTATGAGCATAGTCCTTATAGTCGGTATCCACCTCCAAATCTTCAGGCTCGGGTATGTAGGGCCGCCGGTACCACACACTAGCGATATTCTCGAGTGGTTCGCCTCGATATATTGACGTGAGCATATGTCCGTTAAATACATACGAGAGCTCATCGCCATCTACGAAAACCGCTGGGTCTACCAGTACATAATCCCGCTTGAGATGTCTCGTCACAAACTGCACATGTACGTCACCAGTTAAGGTAATTATCAGAACGCTACCCACCCCTCGGGTATTGCTCATAATGACTTTGGCTAACGTTTAGCAGGACTCTTCGCCATTGTTACCTGTATAACCAGTGCCCGTGGTCATAGCCCGCTTACAGTCTTCAACCAGGCCCGCTAGACCCAGCTCGTTTTCAGTGAAGAGTCCAAACGGTCTTGGCGCCACCACATCAGCTCCAGTATTTCCCCCTGTACCGTAGTTTGCTTGGATAATCCCCTCAAATTCATGGTCAAGGTTTAGGGTGGGTGCGGTTTCGCCGGCCATTTGGTGTTCCCTCCATTTAGGCGATTTAATGTGTGTTTAGAGTTATACACAAGTCACATAGTATTGCAAGTTTCAGTTAGAATAATTGCTGTAAATAAGTAAGAAATTTAACTGCTAGCATCAGGTCAAGGCTAACTAAGTGGCCACCATTGGCGTCGACCGGAGAATCTTATGATAGTTTCGGCCAGATGACCTTGGCGACTATACTGTCCCCCTGTACCCAGCCAAAATTGCGGCTATCGGTACTTCCGGCTGGGTTGTCACCAAGTAAATAGAGCAAATCGCCCTGCTGCCTCTCGATGCGCTTTACCTTTTCCAGACCGTTGTGGCTCACAATAACCACATCTCCGGGACACAACGCACTCGTATACCGCCCGACAACCAGCTGGCCTGCCAAGAGGGTGGGTGCCATGCTATCACCCTCCACTCGACGGACAACGAAGTGCTTAGGCCTTTTTGGTCTCCCAGAAGATTTCAGCGATCTCATCAATCATATCCAATAGTTTCTGGCCCTCGGCCGGGTCATTGTGATGCTTGCATTCGCTGGCCTGCTTGACAGCTTTCCAGAACCGGTCGTGCAAGTCGGGGTACTTTTCGAGGTGCTCCGGCTTAAAATAATCAGCCCAGAGAACCATCAGGTGGTGCTTTACGAGCTCGGCACGTTCTTCCTTGATCAGCAGCGCACGCACGCGGTCATCACCCTCAAAGTTCTGCATTTTTTCCTGAATAGCCTTGACACTCTGTGCCTCAACGCGCGCCTGGGCCGGGTCATATACACCGCACGGCAAATCACAGTGGGCATACACGGGTTTAATAAACGGCAGCTTCATAGCTATACCCTCCTCTTTACTTACAGATACAGTCTACACCCACACCGAGCCTCTCCACAATGAAATCTAGCGGCTTACGATCTGCCCGATGATCTTGTCGAGCTGCTCAAATGTGTGCTCAAGCGTATCGCTGGCATCCAGATGATACTGCGCGCCTTCCATGACTTTATCTGTCTCAAACTCCATCCCAGGCGCAATAACGACAGCATTGTCCTCATGCTCATTCTTCATGAATGTTGCAAAATCGCTCGGATATCTTGCCTTATCTGGATGACCTTGGGTATGCGCAAAGCGAACGTCCGGCGGACAATCAAAGGCGATTTCGACGCCACCTGCCTCACGAAGCATTTTGGCACAACTTACCACGCGTAAGTCGTCGACACACAGACGCTCAGTTTCAAGACTGAGCGCAAGTCGCATTGTATAGTCCCAGCCATGTTCTTTGAGCATGCGGGTGTGCGTGTTTGCGTAGTCGGCACGCTTTTCAAGCTTTATGCCGTTTTTAGCCGCATAGTCACGAATAACGACACCAAACGAAAACGGTGTAAAGCCGTACTTTTCCTGTAGATAGTGCGCAGCGGATGTCTTACCGCTACCAGGATGACCGGCTAGTGAAACAATGACTTTTTGCATCAGTTCATCGTAGCATGCCAGATAACTTTTAGGAACGCTATGCTTTGTGCGTACTTTGCTGACGCCACTTGGCGATTTCACCGTGGTGGCCAGTCAGGAGCACTTCCGGCACTTTTAAGCCACGGAAATCTTCGGGGCGGGTGTACTGGGGGAATTCGATATTTTCGTCATCTTGCTGAAAAGATTCGATCTCGGCGGAACTCTCGCCGCCCAGAACACCGGGCAACAGGCGCACCACGCTGTCGATAATAACCATAGCCGGCAGCTCGCCACCCGTCAATATATAGTTGCCGATGGAATACTGGCAGTCCACCCACTGCGTGATACGCTCATCATACCCTTCATAGCGCGGACAGACGATAATGAGCCCGCGGCCCGCTTCGCCCGCGGCCGCCAACTCTTTTGCATCAGATTGTTTGTAGGTTCTGCCGCGCGGCGTTGGCAACAGCACAAGTGCGTCTGGGTCATTTTGCTTCGCGACCTCTATCGCCGCCACGACCGGTTCGGGCTTGAGGAGCATGCCATCACCACCACCGTACGGCGTGTCATCGACGGTTTTGCGCGGGCCTAGGCCAAATTCGCGCAGGTTTATAAACTCGTACTGCACGATACCCCGATCGCTCGCCTTCCACAGCATGCTGCTGCCAAGCACACCTTCAAACATTTCCGGGAATAGAGTAATGACTTGGATTTTCATTAGTAACCTGTATAGTTTTCGGGGCCGAACTTGGCAATGCGCTCCAGTAGCTGGTCATGAATATGGCCGTTACTGACAATGGCTCCGTAGATTTTACGGTCGTAGCGCTGGTCTTGGCCGTTCAGGTCGGTAACCCTGCCACCAGCTTCTTCGACTATCAGCTTGACTGCGGCAACATCATGAGTGCTCCGACCCGGAAAAGCATGGGCATCAACCACGCTGCTGGCTGTCAAGCTGCCACGATAGGCCTCACCATTAATAGGCACGAGCTTTACACCCGCCTCTACCAGCGGGTCATAGAGTGGCTGGTTCGGGAGAATCCGCTTATACGTTGGCGAGAACGCTACTCGCGCTCCATCTAAAGAAGCCTGGCCGGAAACACGGATTGACCGGCCGTTTTCAAAGGCACCGCCGCCCTTTACAGCAGTAAACAGCTTATCCAGCAGCGGCTCATACATGACGGCCACGACCGGTTGTCCGTCTTCAACTAACGCCAGCGAGAACATGGCGCCGGTCAAGCCCAGGATATATAGATCGGTTCCGTCTATCGGGTCACACACCCACAAGCGTTCCCGGTCAGCATGTGCCGACGTCTCCTCACCCAGCACACCATCCTCAGGGAATTGTTCACCAACTTTGGTAATAACCATGGCATTGATTGCCTCATCTGCATCGGTAACTTGCGTTTTGTCGAGCTTAAGCCTGACACCCATGGTGCCCGAATGAGCGAACTCAAGCATCATCTTGCCGGCCTCGCGCGCCAGCTGCTCCGCCCATGCCAGGCGCGAATCCAGATCACTCTTTTGTAACATATGGGTCGAATTATACTATCTCTTGTAGCGCGCAACAAAAAAGAGCCGGGGTAGCAACCGGCTCTTTCTACACATAAAGCTCCCACCTTTTAGAGTGGCTCGCAATGAGCTTGTTATGTTTGTTTTACGTATCCCGCTTCCGTATAGAAGCTTATGCATTATTGTAGCGGAGCGGTACCCAGTTTGGCAAGTCTATTTGCCGGTGCGCTTCTTATAGCCTGCTAGATGTCCAGGTCGTCGAGCTCAGCCAATTCCTGCCGAGTACGCGCTACTGCGTCGCTGGTATCCCTCGAAGTTGTTACTTCGGCTATTGTGTCATCATCCGCCGGGTCGGATCCTGTACCGGATAGGGCGATATCATCGCTTCCATTGTCAGCGGCCGGATTATTAGCAGCTGTGATGTCGTTGCCGGCTGAGCCGCCCCCGGCGCTCATGCCACTCATACCGCGCTCATTTTCAGGCCGGTCAACATCGACAATCTTTAGATTGTAGCGGGCCTCGTTTTTAGTACCAAGTGCGCGTAGCAGGGTACGCAGACTTTGTGCTGTCGCGCCTCGTTTACCAATTACCCGGCCCAGGTCCTCAGCGTCGACAGTCAATTCCAGTAGGACGCCTTTCTCATCTATACGGCGATCGATTCTGACGCCATCCGGATTGTTAACTAGCGATTTTACAATATACTCAACGAACTGTTGATCTATGCTGGTAGCCATCGGTGAATGCCTCCTTCTCGTGTAGCTTCTTCGCGCATTATAACAAAAGGCTTAGCGCGGTCCAGCTCAATATTTTACATTATATCAAAAGCATAAGGGATATGCTGCCGGCCTTTTATATAAATCATTCAGGCGTACGGCTTTTCCAATACCTGCCTGAATGACTTATTATTACCGTTAAACTCCGGATTTTAGGCCGCTTCTTCAGCGGGTTCAGCAGCTAGTGTTTCAGCTTCGGTCTCTGCTGGAGATTCCACTGGCACTTCTTTGGGTTGGTTGCGGCGGAGCTTTTCCGGGTTACGGATCTTGCTCTGCTTAGCCACTGAGGCTTTAACCCAGTCCGGCAGTTTGACGCCTTCGGTCTTCAGGAGCAACGCCACGCGCTCACTTGGCTGGGCGCCGTGTGCCAAATAGTGTTCGACACGCTCCTTGTTAAGGTTGATTTGTTTGGCATGCGGGTCATATGTGCCCACTTGGGCAACAATTTTACCGCTGGTAGGGGTCCGGCGCGAGTCTTGGACTACGACGCGGAAATTGGCGTGGCCCTTACGGCCGGTGCGCTGCAAACGAATGACTAACATCCCTGTTCCTTCTTTACGTTAATGTATGCCATTTTACACTGTTCCACCTCTGTTGTCAATGGAACCGCTCAAATCTTTCGCTCAGCTTAAGCGATACAGGCTCTCTACCTCCTCCAAGTCAGAGGCATAGAAAAACAAGCTCACCACAGGCTCGTCCAATATACTTGATTGAGCAACAATAGCATCGCCACTATATTAACAATCAAACCAGCTAGCCCTATCATATTCGGATACGCTGTTCTTCTGAACGACGGCAAACAAAAGATAAGAATAAAAATAAGATTAGCGACAGCAAGCCCGATAAACTCATAATTCATTGCCAACGCCGACTGGTCTCCCCAAAAACTAGTAATGGCCTCATACATAACAAATGGAGCTATGCCGCCAATCAAACCATACAAGCCAACGTGTGATCGTTGATTAGAGAACTTTGAAGACTCTCTATTGCTGGGCATGGCTGCAGTTTAGCTAAAACATAAGCGAAGTACAATAGCCGGCAAAACAGCGATTCCGGCTATCGGTACTGTTTGAGAGCATCAGTGGCGGCCGCAACCTGCGCAGCCTGCTTGCTCGGACCAGTACCCTGGCCTTTGAGCGTTTCTTCCACAAATACACCCACCGTGAATGTTTTGTCGTGGTCAGGGCCTTCTTCGGCCAGCACACGGTACTGTGGCGTAGACTCGCCCTGGCTCTGCACGACTTCCTGCAAGTTGCTTTTTGGGTCCATCCAGCTGCCGGTTTTAAGGATTTCATCAAAGGTACTTAAGATGTTATCGGTAATGAACTGTTTGCAGGCTTCGTAGCCCTTGTCCAGATACAAAGCACCAGTTACCGCTTCGAAGCTGTTGGCTAGAATCTGGGCGCGAGCCCGTTCGGTGCCGCGTTTCTCGCCGCGACTCAAACGGAGCAGCGGTTCAAAACCAAGGCGCTCCGCGGCCGCACCGATACTCTCGGTACGTACCAAGCTGCTACGCCAGTTGGTCAGAATGCCTTCCGGTTCATTGTAGTGCTGGTACAAAAATTCCGTCACGACCAGTTCCAGCACGGCGTCGCCCAGAAATTCCAGACGTTCGTTGTGCTCCTTGACCGTACTTCGGTGCTCGTTCAAGTAGCTGCGGTGCGTTAGTGCAGTGATGAGCAGGTCGAGCTTTCCAAACTCACCCCCTAATTTTTCACGGGCCAGTTGTTGATATGCACTTGTGTCCATAGCATGAGGATAGACATTAGACGGTAGAAGTTATTTACCTAAAAACTCCTGTCGTCCATCGTCTATCAGTAAATGGTTCCTCTCTAGAGCTGTTGCTCTCTGATTTTTTTCATACCCAGCAGCATCAGTTTGCCGATGTCTTCGTAGGCGATACTATCCACGGCGGTAGTGGCCGGCAGCCACTGGATGTCGCTAAGCCAGTCCTCCGGATGCAGGCGGTTGGTGTTACCCAGCCCCTCCACTAGATAGATGTGCATGGTCATCAACACCAGCGTGTGGTTGCGGCGGTAGCGAAAGTGGACTTTGCCGAGCCATTCGCGGACTCTCATTTCCTGCAAGCCGGTCTCCTCGGTAATTTCGCGAGCGGCAGTATCTTTTGGCTCTTCATTCGGCTCCACATGGCCCTTGGGGATAGTCCAGCGGCTTTTGGCGTCTTTAATGAGCAGGATTTCCAGATCGTTCGTTTTGGGGTTATGGCGAAAGACTATGCCGCCGCTGGTAGTTTCCTGCACCACTTCTTCGATGGCTGGCCGACGCGTCACAAACTTGCGGATACCATCTATGGGCCGTTTGGCGACGTCCAGTGGCCGTGCCCGGTGCTTTTTGTGAGCCGCCACTTAAACGGCCTCTTTACTTTCCGTTTGCTCTGCGTCAGTGTCAGCTTCGGCAACTTTTTGGCGCGCTTCCGGAGCCGCATCGCCAAGCTTATGTTTAAGCGCTGTGCCAAGTACACCGTTCACGAACTTGCTAGAGTTTTCACCGCCGAAGGCTTTGGCAAGCTCCACAGCTTCGTTGATAACGACTTTCGGCGGTACGTCACTCTCGTAGGTCAGTTCATATAACCCCATGCGCAGTACCACCCGGTCCATGCGGGCGATCTGTTCAATGGGCCATTCGGGCGCCAGCGGCCGGAGCTCGTCGTCCAGTTCCTGCTCATACTTGGCCACGCCACGAACCAGTTCTTCGATGAAGAACACATCATCGACCGTGGATTCATAGCGCGTAATATTGCGCTTCAGTACCTGCGCGAGATCAAACGAATCATCACCGGCTTCGCGGCGAAAATCCTGCTCGTACAGTGTTTGCAGAGCGACGATACGGCCGAGGTGGCGGTTGCTTGCCATGCCTGTAACTCCCTCTTTGACTACAAGTTATTTGGCTGCAGCCAGTTTCTTACCGCTTTCGCGGCGTGTCGTGTAAGCCTTGACCGGTGATTTTTTATTAACCGCGCGGGCCAGTTTGACCACTAAGTGGCTGCGACGGGCGCCAGTGGCGCGGGGGCTGGTACGCTTCTTGGGTTTACCCATGATGTGCTAACTCCTATCCGAGTTCGTTGTTTAGTAATTACTCTGTATTATACCCCGTTTTGAGCCTTGTCTCAACCTTAACCGCGCCGTACTTGAATGACCATCAGCCTCACTACAGCTTCGCTCCGTGCCTTGTCAGACGTCAACCGTGCCTAACAGGGGTGATGCTATTGACTTTATAATATGAAAATGATATTATATAAAGCGCTTTCGTTGAGGTTTTACCCTCCGAAGGTACATTGACAAGAGAGTTTAAGGATCAGGCTGTTACGAGTCTGGGGTACTGTGTTTGAGCGCGTATTTCCGTTCAAACGTACTACCCCTGACTCGCGACACGCGGGATCACGGCTATCGACACCCCCAATGGGTTTCGATTGATGACAGCACGCCTACTGTAAGAGAAGGGTTACGGCTTTGCGAAAGCGCTGGTATTCGCTTACCGCCCTCGTCAGCATACTAATGCTCGCGATAGGGTTCACAACTGGGTACGCCCTCCACGACACCCCCAACAAGGCTCTGGCCGCACCAGCCGCCGTCACCAGCACGCCAAACGCGTGCGACGCCTTCGGCAAGGACAGCAGCACATACGCAACGATTGACTTTGACGGCCATACCGTTACGCTCACACGCCAGACTGTCAGCGGCAATCCGCTCCAATGCGAGTGGAGCAACAGCCATTATGACGTCGACGTTACCATCGACAGCGCCGCTGCCTACGAGGGCGACTTCGGCACCGCAAAGAACGCAGGCAATAAGGTGCAGTTGATCACCGACGTCGGCCTTACGGGTCACAGTTTCATTGCGATACGGGCATTCCACTACGACCAAGGTAACAGTGGCGTCGTCATCTACGAGACGTCGTACACGCCCTCGGTCACCACTCCAAACGGAATCTCATCGGACACGGGTAATCCGTACCTGATAACCGTCCAGATCACGTGGAGCTGTAGCGACGATGCGCTGGCACCTCTTTCAGAGCAATTCCTCGGCGAGCAAAGTTCCATGAATTACTAGCCGACGGCCAAGCGATAAAACGTCCTCGGACGCCACCACCAGCCTGACCGGCAGTTCCTCTTGTCAACACACCCCGCCATCTCTCCCTCACGCAAGTGAGATTCCCGTATGGGACGAGATTTGGTTGGGGTGTGTTTTCAGGTTCAGGCAACTTTTCGTTTATCAGGATTTAGTTATTTGACGACAAAGTTGAGGAGCTTGGCGGGGACGTAGATAGTTTTTATGATCTGTTTGCCATCCAGATGTCCGGTGATCTTGGGGTCGGCCTTGGCCATTTCGGAAGCTTGCGTTTCATCGGCATCAGCCGATGCCTGGATCGTACCGCGCAGCTTACCATTGACTTGCACAGCAATGGTCACCGTGTCTTCGGCCAGATATCTCTCATCGTATTTCGGCCAGGTATCGCGATGTACCGACGCAGAGTGGCCAAGCTGGAACCACAAGTCCTCAGAGGTATGCGGCGCGAACGGAGCAGCACAAGTCACCAATGCTTCAAGTGCTTCCTGCCAGACCTCGTGCGTACCAAATGCTTCGGCTTTCAGCTTATACAGCTCGTTTGTGCAAGTCATGGCCGCAGCAATCGCCGTATTGTAGCGATTCGCTTCGATGTCTTCGGTCATTTTGCGGATCATGGCGTGCGCGGCGCGCCGAACAGCTTTTTGCTGCGCTTCACTTAAATCTACCGGCTTTGCTTCGCCGTACTCACCCACAAGGTTCCATACACGGCTCAAAAACCGGTGTGTACCCGGCACTCCCTGGGGGTCCCACTTAGCCCACAGCTCCAGAGGTGCAGCAAACATCAGGTAGGTCCGCAGTGCATCGGCACCATAGCCCTGTTCAATAATGTCGAGCGGGTCAATACAGTTCCCCTTGCTCTTGCTGAACATTTCGCCATTCTGGGCCGTAACTTTGCCGTTAAATAGGAACTGCTTGAACGGCTCCGGCTCATCCACCAGACCCAGCCGTTTAAAGAAATGGCCGATAAAGCGCGCATACAACAGGTGAGCCGTGGCGTGATCGGCGCCGTTGTAAAAGTCCACGGGCTCCCACTTTTTAACCTGTTCGCTGTCAAAAATCTGATGTTGGTTGTGCGGATCCATGTAGCGGTACATGTACCAGCTGCTGCAGATGTAGGTGTCCAGCGTGTCGGTCTCGCGTTCCGCCTCACCGCCACAAGTCGGACACTTGGTTTTCAGCCAGTCGGTGGCACGAGCCAGCGCGCTGCGGCCGTCACCGCTCGGTGCGAAATCGTCCAGTTCCGGCAGCACCACCGGCAGCTGCTCGTCCGGCACGAGCACCGGCCCGTCTTTAGGGCAGTACACGATCGGAATTGGCGCGCCCCAATACCGCTGGCGACTGACGCTCCAGTCGCGCATACGATAGTTCACCACGCGCTTACCCCAACCTTGCGCCTCGAAGTAATCCATGGTCTTTGCCATGGCTTCGTCAAACGGCAAGCCGTTGAACTGCTCGGAGTGAATCATTTTACGGGTAATGCCTTGGCCAACGTGCACCTGATCTACCGTTTCGGTCTTGGGGTCGACCATCCGGTCGGTCTCACCGTTCGGTCCCTCCAGTACACGGATAATCGGTAGCCCGAATTTGGCTGCGAATTCAAAGTCACGTTCGTCGTGCGCTGGGCAGCCCTGCACGACACCAGTGCCAAAGCCGGCCAGTACAAAATCCGCTACCCACACCGGCACGTTTTCACCAGTTACCTGATTTTTTACATACGAACCGGTAAATACGCCGGTCTTTTCTTTGCCCTCTTGCTGGCGCTCCAGCTCACTCTTTTTCAGGCAGGCTGTCACATAGGCTTCCACGGCGTTTTTATTTTCGGGAGTGGTCAGTTCCGGCACCATCTCGTGCTCGGGGGCAATCACCACAAAGGTCATGCCGTAGTTAACAGGTGTAGTCGTAAAGCATGTGATTTTTTTATCAGTCCCAACTACTTCGTAGTCGATATTAATGCCGCGTGAGCGACCGATCCAGTTCTTTTGCGCCAGCTTGACACTGTCAGTCCAGTCCAGGCCATCAATCGCTTCCAGCAGCTCATCAGCATAGTCGGTAATCTTGAAAAACCACTGCTTGACTTCGCGCTTTTCGGCCGGTGGGTCATTAGGACCATCATGCCGCCAGCACTTACCGTCGATCACCTGCTCGTTGGCGAGCACTGTGTTATCGATAGGGCACCACCATTGCATCCGGCTGTCCTGGTACGCCAAACCGTTGCGGAACATTTCACTGAAAATCCACTGCGTCCATTTGTAATATTCCGGCAGGTGCGTGGCGATCTCCTTTTCCCAGTCGTTGCTCCAACCCATCGCCTTGTATTGTTTGTGGTAGCCGGGAATGATGTTGGCCATGCTTTCCTGCGGTGACACGCCGCTCTTGATAGCATAGTTTTCTGCCGGCAGGCCAAAGGCGTCCCAGCCTATAGGATGGTAACTTTCATAACCCTGCTGCCGTTTGAACCGCGCCTTCACGTCAGAAATGGTGTAATTCATGGCATGCCCGATGTGGATTCCCGCGCCACTTGGGTAGTTGAACATGCTCATCGCCACATATTTCGGCTTATCGCTCTGCAGGTCCGTCGTATATACGCCGGTTTCGTCCCATACCTTTTGCCACTTGGGCTCAATTTCTTTTGAGTTGTATCGCTTCACGTCTTAAAAATCCTCTCTCGGGTTGCTTTAGTAAAAATTATACTGGAGTGCGTTGAAATTGCCCTAACGGGCGAGGAGGAGATTGAGTTGACGTGCCTGCTTACTCATGTTGGCCATAATATACCATATCTGTCACTGCCTGTCGAACAGGCTGGCTACCTTCCGAATTGTTGTGCTTTACGGTTGAGCCAGTACGGGCTTTGGCGGACAAGTTTGGCGGCGTCTGCCGGATCGGCCAGTAGCGGTTTTAATGCTTCTTCAGCAAAAACGCCGTTTTGCGAACCCTTGGCCAGTACCACGCCACCCTTTTGCAACTTTCCAGAGACATATTCACCTGCTTCGTAGGGATTTAGGAAGCTATGGACCGTACAACCGCGTTCGCGCGCTGCTGGCGCCAGCCACCTTTTAGCGTCTTTACCCACAGTGACCACAACGTTCAGTTTCTTCGGGTCGCAATAAGCGCCGACCTCTTCGTGCGCTTCCCGTGCATAGTCACCCATTTCGTTGATACTGCCCAGGATGGTAATACGCTGTCCGGTCCGGGCGGCATACAGCACGTCAAGCGCAGCCTTGACGGTTAATGGTGCGGCGTTATAGGTGTCATCAATAAGTGTTGTTTTCTTGACACCAGGTAATATTTGCATACGCCCTGAAAACGGGCGCAATCCCTCCAAACACTGAGCGATCGCCGACCGCTGTACGCCCAACATGTCAGCTACTGCCGCTGCTGCTAGGGTTATTTTTGCTCCCTGCACGCCCAGAAAATGAATATCTGCGCTTAAGAACCCGTGCGGCAGCTTAATTTCCAGTTTCTGACCCTGCAGACCCCTGGAGGAGGCAATACCAAGATACTGGGACTGTTCACTCACCAGACTATATTCAGTGAACTCACGACCAGCCAGGTATTCACCGGGGATATCATCACCATTAATCAGCACTTGCTTGCTAAAATCAAAGACGGCCAGCTCTTCGGCGGCCACCTGATCCAGCGTACCAAAAAATTCCATGTGTTCTTCGGATATGGCCGTTAGTACGGTAATATCAGGCTTCAGGTAAGCGAACTCTGCGATCTGCCCCGGGCCGTCGGTACCGATTTCCACCACAACTACGTCATACGGGTATGGCAACGCAATCTCAGCCTGCGACGCGCCGTATACCTTCAGCCAAGCCGGCACATTATATAAGCTTGGCTCGTTCAGACCGAAAAATACCAGCGGCACCGTAACACGGTCGTTATAATTGCCCGTTTGGTACCGCACCCGCAGCCCACTCTGTTCCAGCAGCTGGGCGATCGCCAGTTTGGTACTGGTTTTGCCCATGCTGCCGGCTACGGCTACCACTTTGAACGGGCGGCGTGCCCGCAGTTGGCGAACCTGCATTTCCAGCATGGTGCACACCATGGCACGGGCCGCCTTTTTAGGGTGCACAAACGCCCACGCCAGGTTCCACAGCCAGGCCAGCGCCACCAGTAGGTGCGTCCACACCAGCGGATACGACAGCAGCAGCGCCAGCCCGAACTCCCACGCGCCAACCGTGCCGTAGCGGACCCACTGCACAATAAAGCCTACGCCGAACGCGATTTGGACCACCATGCCCAGGCTGAGCAGCACCGCTAGCGGACGTTCGGTTTCGGTAAGTTCACGACCCGGCTGAAAGCGCGTGGCATGCCAGAACCAATACAGCAGCCGCCAGCCGGAGTAACGGCTGCGCCTTAAACTAGTCAGGAGTGTTGCCGGCAGGCGCAAGCTGTATAGGTCGAAGATACTGCGCAGAAACATATACGTTATTGTCGCATATTTTGCCAACAGCCGAAAAGTAAATCTGTTCTACTTAACCCACCTCTGTTAATGATGTCCTGGCCGCAAACCGGCCAGTCAGTTACAATATAACCATATGCGTCGTCCGGACCTCAGCCAGCTCAGCCGCTTAGCGCCCCCGGGTATCGAGTTATGGTACGTCGCACTGGCTACCGGCGTACTTTTATTCTTAGGGAACGGCAATGTGCTGCTCGAAAAAATGGGCCTTATCGGTACCAGTGACCTCATCGGTCAGGAGCTTTCCACCAAAATCACGCACGTCTTCGAGTTCCTCTCTTCCTTAAGTTTCACTGCCAACGCCGCCAGCATGCTGGTATGGGGTGGCGCGGGACTCATCATCTACAGCACACTGCAATCGGTACTGCGCCTGCTCCGCACCCTGCAGTACGAGCACGACATCGACCTGACTTACTCACACCCGCGGGAATATACCCATCGTAACTTCGTGCGGCAAATGGTAGTTGATACGTTCCTGGGATTCGCGCTGCTTGTGCTACTCGCGCTCAGCTTGGCCCTGTACTTTGCCGTGCTGATGCCGAATAGCTTTGCGTACGTGCAGCACTTCCTGGTAGATCCGTCCATTGCGGCGGCACCTGACCCGGTGTATGGCTTGGCCGTAGCCTTTCTGGGCACCAGTATCGTATATATAATCTTAAAACTAGTTATACACCGCCACCGCCTCGCGACCTACACCGAGCAGCTGGGAACTCCCCTAGCCTAAGCTCTGGAAAATTCCCGCATAATACAGTATACTAGCCCTGTTAATTCCGTTCGGCGTGACTGTAACCACGGACGAAGGGCAGGAGCGGTTTTGCCGAAGGCAAAATGCGGATTTACCCCGCAAGCTCCGTTGAGAAAAACCGTAGGTTTTGTCTCAAGTCGGGGACATAGCTCAGTTGATTAGAGCGCCTGCATGGCATGCAGGAGGTCCGGGGTTTGAGTCCCCGTGTCTCCACCAAATGAAGAACACCAGTGTAAACCTGGTGTTTTTCATTCATAGCACCAACCAATGTTGCATACATTCTTTGTCTTCATGGTTAAATAATAGCAACTATGGCAGACCCCGCGAACCTCCCACCGGTCACGAATTTCTCGTTACCAGAGTTTGTCCGTCACGGAGAGCACCCAGAAACGGCAGCAGTACTTTTAAGCACACTTGCTGAGCTATATGATCAAAACGTAAGTACTCCTGTGCCACCAGTTGCCGATGAGCGCACAGACAGGCTACATGCCGTTACATTACAGGGCGACTCATTCACAATATATCGCACCCTCCGGCGAGCAAGCCAGGAAAGCATTGATCAGATGGCAGACGTAAACAAGACTATGCGAGGACAACTGCGGGCCAGGGGATTTTTTAGCCGGGAGTACAGAGAGTTTAAGCCCGTTGCGGCAGTCACAAGTTCAGTCGGCTACCAGGTTCAATGGCAGGAGCCTGGCGATGCTGTCACCAGTAAGATTAATGTGGGCTATACGACCGACACCAACATGGTTCAAGAGGCACAATTACGACATAGTTCGTTGGACGCGGGTGAGAAGGGCGGGGTCCTTCCACTAACTGATGATTTGCTAGAACAGAAGGCCAGCGAAGCTGCCGAAAGACTCAAAGGAGCAGTGGTGCTCAGCGAGGCGGACCTGGCAGCGAGTCGTTCAATGGGGCCTGCGTCGGAGGTTAGAGGCGAGGAAGCAATAGGCGTGTGGCAGAGGATAGCTCCGACAGTCCTTACTACACTGACACCCGAGGACCCGACCGCGGACAACACCCGCGAGAGCGAATTCGCCCTCGCAACCCGTTACGTACGGCAGCCCGACGATTTCGATGGATTACCTATACGCTCTATCGCGACAGTCGCCGGCTCGTCCCTCCCTGGTGAGCCTCCTTTGTTAAGTATTACTATCGCGTTTCAATCGTGCCCCTTTGACAGCGAAAGCGAGCTTCAAAGCCCCGGCAGCTACTTTGAGGTTGGTATCCATTCAGCATACTGCAGATCCCACTGCCACCGTTGTGTCCTATTATTTTAACCACCCGACTATCGGGGGGAAGCGCATTAACCACGGAGGGCGTATTGAGGAGTGGGTCCATGAGCCAGTTGAGTTTGTTCCTGAAGTACGTCAACGGATAACAGCAGCAATAACAAGACAGCTCAGTAATGTCGACATGCTGGACCGTAGACCGCCTGCGCAAGATGGCGATAACAGCCTTTAGCTATCGAGAAAGGCTCGCGATTTTCTGTCCCTCGTGCTGTTCAGGCGATTGGCGCGACCGGCGGCACAGAGTCGCCGCGTTTGGCGCTCTCATAGCCATGATGACGCTCATACTCCACGTGGTTCACAACGGCCGCCATCTTTTTGTCCTGGTACTTACGGTGCATGCTGTGTTCTTTACTCTCTCCCTTATGTTGATGCCGCTTCCTTGCCGCCATAGACATAATCTCTTCTCCTTAAACTTTTTACTTCTATTATTTACTCGAGTTCGGCCACGATTTGTCGCGGCAATTCTGACGTAATGTCGTCCACCTCCCGGCTGTCAAAAATATCGCGTAGTACTTGCCAGGCCGCCTTGATGCGTGCCCGGGCACTACTCTCATCCACGTCTTCCAGGTCCATCAGCTGGTCGATAATGTCCTCGTCCAGATGGTTCGCGGTCGGGACCATTTGCGCAGCGTTCTGCAATTCCTCGGGCAGAGCCGCCGCAAACCCCTGCCGGGTGTGATCGCTTAAGTGTGCCGCCACGTTTTCTACCACCAATTCCAGCGCATCCTGAGATTCGTCGTCGTTGGCCGGCACAGCATTTTTAATCCTTCGTATCAGTTCGTGGTAATGCATTGTAAGTTCCTCCTTACACCCCCCTACTATGCACGCCGTACCTGGAGGTTAGCAATAAGCTTTTTTACATAAAATCAGTCTTGCCTCGTCCGTAATTGCATGAGATAGTAAAAATGTAAACGTAAGGATTTTTGAAATTATGTTTTTTGAGAGTCCAAGCCAAAGGAAGGGGGTAATCCGAATTGAAAAGTCCTAGATCTAACGGACAGGATTGTAGTAGTAGCGTAGGCGAGGTACTTACGCACTAGCCCCTTTCTTTGGTAAGGCTGCGTCCTGTCTACGTAGGCCGAATGCCTTAAGCACCTCTTTTGCAAGGGGTGCTTTTCTAGTTACCTGGGTACGCTCGCTCGTGGCTTAAGCGTAGGTGTGCGCGAGATCACTGCATATCTCGGCGAAGCGCTTACAATGTGAACCGGAAAGGAGAGGAGCTATGGAAACACTGAGTCAATCGAGATTAGCGAGTGTACTGACGGTAATTCTGGGTGCATGGGTTATGGTGTCGCCAGCTTTCATATCCATTAGTGGCGGAGCATTGACCAGCCTGCTCATTACGGGTGGGGTGATGGTCATATTCGGCCTTGTCCAGCTCGTCTGGGAAAATAGTTTACCCAGCTGGATCAATGTTCTGGCAGCCGTGTGGCTATTCATATCGGCGCTCACCTTCGGCATAAGCACAGCCGCAACATGGAATCAGATGATCTCGGCAGTTATCGCCTTCGTGCTAGCTACGTGGGACGGCGTGGAAATGGGCGAGGTACAGCGTATGCACCACACGCATGCAGTTTAAATGCGATACGGTGCATACCGAACTCTCCGCCCTCTTAGGCGGAGAGTTTTTATTGACCGAGTACTAGCTGTTCGCCGCCAACATGTTTTGCAAAATAACTGTCGTGCGTTATGTAGAGTACTGCCCCTTTATAGTTCGCGAGAGCGTTTTCCAGCTCTTCGATAGAGGGCAGATCCAGGTGGTTTGTCGGTTCATCCAGAATCAGCAGATTGGGATTCGCTGCCAGCATCTTAATAATTTGCAACCTCGCCTTTTGGCCACCGCTTAACTGCGCCAGCGTTAATCGGAAGTCCTCATACGGGTCAAACAAATAGTCACTCATCACGCGCTTGACGGTTTCTTCGCTGGCCGGTACATCAAGGTCACGGTAGATATGTTCGATGCTTTCGGCAAGTGTCAGCTGCAACCGTTCGAGGCCCAGCTCCTGCTCGTAGATGCTTAAGCGTAGTTTCGTACCGCATTCTACAGTACCATGCAGGATGGTAATGGCTCGTATACCATTACTGGTGGCCACAATTGCGTTCACTAAGGTGGTTTTGCCTGCCCCATTACGGCCGACCAGCCGGAGCCGTTCACCATGCTGCAATCTGAAGCTCAGTTTCTCAAACAACGACCGTCCGTCATAGCCTAGGCTCAGTTCCTCAATTCGCAGTAATTCACTGGCATATTTATCCGCCTGCACATTGTGTAGCCGGATATTCTTAGCCTTGAACTTTTGGTAGCTATCGCCGACTTTCTTGTGCAGACCTTCGGCCGACTCACGATCAATCCAGAAGCTCGGCTTTTCGTTTGCCCGTTTAATTTCATCGTATTCTTTCTGCAGGCGCCGCTCCATAACCACGAACGGATTACGCTGATCAGCCGTGCCGTGCCACGATGGCTTGCGAGCGCGAGCCCACATAATTTTCTGATGCAGATTGGCGAGCGTTTGCTGCGCTACCTCGTAATCATGCATCTGGGCAGCCGTCGCGCTCGTATTCTGCCGCAAATAAGCCTCGTAGTTACCGGTAAAGCTCCGGGCTGCGCCGTCTTTTAGCTCAATTATACTGTCGACACACTGCAACACGTCCCGGTCATGAGTTATAACCAGCACGGTTTGCGGAACACTCTTAAGCCACTCGATAAACGCTGCTTTCGCGACATAGTCCATGTGGTTCGTTGGCTCGTCGATGAGAGCAATGTCAGCGTGTGCATGTTCGATGCGCACTAATTCCACGAATCTCTTCTGTCCGCCGGATAGCCGGCCGAGCGGTGCCTGCGCCATAGCAGGAGTTATCTGGTACGTTTCCAGACTTTGGAGAATAGCTTCCTCGATCCGAAAATAATCTAACGCGCTAAAACGTTCGAGTGCGGTACTGTAGCGTTCAATTTTCTGCAGATCGTCTCCCATTTGATCCGGGTATGTGTCGATAACCGTTTTAAGTGCCCGGTACTCCGGCAGGTTGTTCAGTACATAATTAAGCACCGTCTCCTGACCTACCGCGTGATGTTCCTGAGCGGTACTAACGATAGCCGCGCCACGCTTGAGTGCGATGCTGCCGGTATAATCAGTATCTTTGCCGGCAAGCATCTGAAACAATGTCGTTTTACCAACGCCATTTCGGCCAATAATGCCGACCTTTTGCCCTCGCTCAATAGAAAATCGCAGATTATGAAACAGTTCTTTATTGCCAATCGTTTTGGCTTCGATATCAATAGTCAGTAGCATGGATGATCATTCCTTTGTTGAAGATTTTGCAGAGGTAGTGGCCACGTTTTAGGGGCGCGCCGAAAAATACTCACGCACAGGGGGTGAGCAAGAGGTGGGTACGGACTGGGATAAACCGTCTCATGCTCCCGGCATTATAACATGACTTGAGGGCACTGCTTAATCCGCTGACCATTCCTGTCTACGGATAGTGAGCGATCCAAGGAACAGGGCCGCGACGGCGTAGGCGATAACCACCGCAAAGTCTCTCATGAGTGTGCCAGTCCAGCCGGCATGCGATGTGATCTGCTTCATAGCGTCCACACTATAAGTCAATGGAAATACATCGGCCAGCCATTGTAGTAATTTGGCCATTTGGTCGCGCGCCACAAACAGGCCACACACCAGAAGCTGCGGGAAAATAAATGCCGGCATAAATTGTACCGCCTGAAACTCGGTGGCGGCAAACGCACTCACAAACAAACCGAGCGCAGTACCCAAAAACGCACTGAGGACCGCCCCGATAAGCGTCGGTAACGTGCCGCCAAGCACCGTCACGTGCAGCACTCCGAGCATAACGCCGGCAGCGATTAACGCCTGCACGAACGCCAGCGCCGAAAACGCAAGAGCGTAGCCGAGGATAAAATCTACTTTACCAATGGGCATCGTCATAAGCCGTTCCAGCGTGCCATTGGAGCGTTCGCGTAATGTAGCAATGGAGGTAACCAGAAACATCATGACCATCGGGAAAATGCCGAGCAACATGGGCGCAATATGATCAAACACAGCTGTATTTTGGAAAACATACTTGAGCACGGTAATGAGCACCGGTGGCACCACGAAAAGCAGCACGAGCGTGCGCGGATCATGGTGAAGCTGGGCCAGCACCCGGCGCGAGGTGGCGAAGGTTTTGCGCGGACTCACTTTTGGCCCTCCACGAGTTTTATGAAACTTTCTTCTACACTACGGCTATGCGTTTGCGCACATAGCTCATGCGGCGATGCATGAGCCAGCACCTTGCCGCTGCGGATCAGTACCAGGTCATCGCAGTGGTTAGCCTCATCCATCACATGGCCAGTAACAATGATGGTCTTGCCCTTGCCCGCCAGTTCCCGGAACAGTTTCCAGAGTTGTTCGCGCAGCACCGGATCCAAACCAACAGTCGGCTCGTCCAGGAATAGCAACTGAGCGTCACCTAAAAGCGCCACCGCCAAGGATACGCGCTGTTTCTGGCCTCCCGACAGACTGCCAACGACTTGGTCCGCCTGCGGCACAAGATCAACAAGCCGCACCACGTCCTGCACGGCAGTCCTAACCGCCCCTCCACGCAAACCAAGCATACGCGCGAAGTAGCTCAGGTTTTCAGCCACCGTAAGGTCCGGATAAACCGATAAGTTCTGCGTCATATAGCTGCATCGGCCACGCAATTTTGCGCTGCCGGCGGGGCTGCCGAGCACCGTCGCCGTTCCGCCGGTTGTTTTCTGCCGGCCGACCAGTACACGGATAAGCGTCGTCTTCCCCGCCCCGCTTGGTCCGATGAAGCCGGTTATTTTTCCTGAGGGCAGCTCCAGATTTACACTATCGAGAGCTTTGAAACCACTGCTATAGACAACGGAAAGATCTTTGGTTTCAACAGCGATCTGTTGCATACGCACTACTATAGCAGACGTACCCAGGCATCATCGCCTACGGTGTACTAATTCTGGTACCAGCGAACGTCGTCGAAGTAGGCATGTATGCCGGAATTGCCCATAACGATGACCTGCAGACTAGCCGTCGCGACACTGCTTGAACTTGGAGTGTAGGTGAAGCCAACGTCACCAGCACCCAAAGTATGCACACCTGTTATGTATTTACCGGAAACCCATTGCCCGCTTGCATTGTACTCATCCATATAGAACCCAACTTCACCTGACTTTAGAGCCGTGAGGTTCAGATAGCTGGTAACACCGTAGCTGTGCGCTGAGCTGACCGTGACGTGAGGTGAGAACAAATGTGTATTCTTGGTCGTATTGGCGGTCATAGCCACTGAGTTCACCGGATTATTCGGGCCGCCGTGGTTACCACTGTCAGCCACGATGTTAGCCGACCCGTCGGTCGTCCAGCCATTCGTAATACCAGCATCAAATGTGCCATTTGCGACCAGGTTGGTAGACGCCGTTGCCGCACTCAACGCAAACATCTGTGCACTATCGAGATACGCCGTGATACCGCTGCCGCTAGCAATGATCTGCAAACTGGCCTTGCTAACGCTCGGCGAGCTGGGTTTGTAGGTAAAGTTCATATCCTCCACAAACGGGCCGGTTTCCTGTTTGAGATACTGTCCGGAAATCCAGTTGCCATTAGCGTCGTATTCATCGACGTAATACGCCACTGCGCCGCTGGTTATCGCTTGCAGATTTAGGAAGTTCTTAAACATATACGTCGTACTCGAATTAACCGCTACCTGCGGCGAAAAGAGATGGACATTAGCACCACCGGCAGGCGTCGTTACCTTAACCGAATGCGTCGCCTCGGGGTAGCTGCCATTGTTGCCGGAGTCGGCCGTTACATCGGTCGGATTATCCGTAGTCCAGCCACCGGTGATACCACCGGCGAACGAGCCGTTAGGCAACAGGTTCGTATCGCTTGAGACAATTCCCTGGTTAACATGCACGGATTTGATCTGGCCGGCTTGTACCTTCTGCTGCACATAGGCGGCGATTTGCTGCAGCTCACTGGTGCCGTACTGATAATCGTCAGGATTGGTGCTGGGGGTGGCCACAATATCATGGAAGGTCAGCACTAGCCATTGCTTGTTAGTTATGGCATTGTTGATAGCCGTCTCGACTGACGCAACCGTATTGGTTTTCTCCTGGACCGCCAGATCCTGGAGGAAGTAGTCGCTGTAAGGCCAGCTATTGGTGTTGCCGGCAGCGTTTTTAAACTGGCGCATGGTGGCATAGTATTTGGCGATTTGCGCCAGAGCATTGTTGTTGTAATCACCGTAAGGTGGCGCGAAATCAGTAGCGTTAATACCGTGAGACGCTAGGGCACTTTGGCTGCTTGAGAGCTCAGTGTCAATCTGGGCGGTGGTAAGCGGCTGGGCGTTGGCGCAGTCGCTAGCGTCGGTTTGAGCACTGCTCGCGAGACAGACATGGTCGACCGTATGAGAACCGACCTCCCAGCCGTCAGTATTCTGGATTGCCTGCAGTTGTGCCCAGGTCATGTATGGGGCGTTCTGGTTCGCGTTACAGGTGTTTGGGGTGGTGGTCATACCGACACAGTTAGTTATCGCGTAGACTGTCCCGGTGAGACCGTACTGTGCAAGAACGGGCTCGGCATTGGTGTAGGTACTTTGTAGGCTATCGTCGAACGTAAACGATACCTGAGCCGCCGGCGACGGATTAATGACCACCGCGCTGGCGCTGCCGTGGGGCAAAACCGCCACCAGCAATCCAACGACCGCTATTATACGAGAAGTGGTATTTAGGAGCTGTTTCATATCAATCACCGCCTTTTCTGCCGCTCTGGCTTGTCAGCTTACATACTTAACTCTTTGTATGTTTATACACTACCCTGTCAGTACGAAACTGTAAATATTTTGACCATTTATTTGCAATTTATGTGATAATACTTAAATAACCGTACATTTGGCGGCTGTAGATACGGTGGGTCCATATCAATAGATTCAAGGGGGAACGACGGAATAATGTACGCAGCACTTGTAATGAGACACGCCTCGGGTCTGACTTTCGGCCGGGAACAGGCCCAGTTTCATGAACTACTCGTTTTTATGGCGATTATCAGTACCGTGCTCTGGACGATTGTACTCGTGACCCTGTTGCTGCGATGGTATCTGAGCTATACTTGGTCCCGTCATCAGCTCCCAGCCGACAATTCTAATAGCTCTTCGCCTTAAGGACAGTCCGTGCAGCCGCTTATCCAGGAAGCCATCTTTTATACCTTCGCGTGCATCAGCACGTTATATGTGTTGCACTTGGGGCTCTATCTGGTCAGCGCCAACTTTTATGACATATGGCAATACCGGCGGCGGCGCAAGCCGGCCCACTTGGCCAAGACTAAGCCACTGGTGAGCGTGGTGATAGCCGCCTACAACGAACAGAAAGTCATCGTGCGTAGCCTTGAGTCACTGCGGGGCAGCAGTTACCCTAACTTTGAGGTGCTGGTGGCAGACAACGCATCTGTGGACGGAACGCGCCAACTGGTGCATGACTACGCCTTGCGTCACCCTGAGTTCAATCTGCGCGTCTACCGCATGAAGGGCAACCTGGGCAAGGGGGGAGCCCTGAATACGCTGCTGAGACGCTATGCACGCGGTGAGTTCGCCATGACACTGGATGCCGATTCGATCGTACGGCCCGATACCATCGCTAACGCCTTGTCGTACTTTAATGATCCCACCATAGCGGGCGTGGCAGCCAACGTGCGCATCATGGATGAACCGACTGTTATCGGTGTATTGCAGAAATTCGAACATATGATCGGATACCGCTCGAAAAAACTATACTCACTGCTGAACTGCGAGTTTGCGGTGGGCGGCGTGGCATCAACTTACCGCATGGACGTGCTACGCAAAGTTGGTTTTTATGACACCGACACTATGACGGAAGATATCGGCCTGAGCATCAAAATAACCAGCCTGGGCAACCGGGCGCACCGGATGGTATATGCGGCGGACGTGGTAGCCATGACCGAAGGTGTCACTAACTTAAAAGCCCTCGTCCGGCAGCGCTTCCGCTGGAAATACGGCAGTTTCCAGAACCTTATAAAATACCGCCACCTGCTGTTCAGCCGCAGCCCGCACCACTACCGCACACTGACACATTACCGTATGCCGATGGCGTTCTTGAGCGAGCTGGTATTGCTCAGTGCACCGCTGGCCTGGGCTTATGCACTGTACATGACGTTTACGCAGTACAGTCTCCGGCTGGTCATCGGCGCGTATATCACGATTACGCTCTACATGCTGCTCACGATCTGGCTCGATGAGAATTTACGTGCTATCGGACGGCTGCGCTTAAGCGGTTATGCGCTTATCTCCTACTTCCTGTTTCTGTTGATGGATATCGTACAGCTTATAGATATCGTGAAGTGTTTGTACCGATCACGGGCATTGGTTAAACAGCAGACTACCAGTGGTACCTGGGCATCGCCACCGCGAAGCGGCGGGAAAGTACAGCACGTCTATGAAGCGTAGGCTGTTACGTATACTGCGTAACCCCTTGGTTGTTGTACCGCCTATCATCCTCATACTGGCGCTAGGTTGGCAGCAATATACCTATGCCGGACGTGATTTCAGCCTGCCCGACCCAACTCTCAATATGTTAACGGACAGCAACTTCAGCAGCTTTGGAGCTAACGGCCTGCCGACGGGCTGGCAGTCCGCGAAAAGCGGTGTGCTGCAAGCTTCCACCAAACAGACCGATGGCTACGCCGGCGGCCGCTCACTGCAGCTTGGCGTTAGCGATTACCAGAACGGGGACGTCGCCTGGGCAACACCCAAGATAACAGTTGAAGACGGGGAAACTTATCTGTTCAAGAGCTATTACCAGGCTGGCGCGCCATTTGCACTTTTGTTGCGCTTATATTTTAGCGACGGCTCAAGTACGACCGAACTGGTACAGACCTATCCCGCGACCGGCAGCAGCTGGACCACCGTCAGCCACGCCTTCCGGGCGACCGCTGACCTCCGCGCTGTCCAAATGGTATTCCGGCTGTACCATAACGGTTCGCTCACCCTTAACGAACCGTACTTTGAACCACAACAGCAGGTATACATCGCACCGACACCAACCGGCAACAATACCCTGCCGAATAACGGGCAGCTTATCACCACAGGTACCTACGATGCCCCCGATTACTGGTCAACCTATCAGGCGGGCAGCAACACTGACGCCTTTTCATACGTGCAGGACCCCGGCGGCGCATATGTGCAAACAACGGTCAGCAATTATAAGAATGGTCAGGCCAAGTGGCAGTACATACCTCAACCGGTTACCCCCGGGCAATATTACAGCCTTGGGCTTGCCTACCGAAGTAATACCTCCGTGCCAGTGGTGGCGGAGTATGTGCTGCAAAACGGCACGCGCCATGACCAGACAGTGGTTACCCTACCGCCGGCAGACACCTGGACCACAGTAACTGCCCAGTTTGAAGTTCCGCCGCAGGCTGTCAATATGTTTGTCTCCGTGCCGCTCCAGCATGACGGTACGGTGGCAACCCGCAACTACGCGCTTATTGATATCACAAAGCCGGGGCCAGCCGAGTGGCAGCAACCGCTCGTCTCCATAACCTTCGACAACGGTTTGCAAGGTCAGTATGACAACGCGTGGCCGGTACTGCATGCATACGGCTACGACGCAACGTTCTACGTCAACCCGCCGACTATCGAGACAGGCGGGTTCATGACCGCCGCCGAGCTCGACACCATGGCTAATAGCGGTAACGAGATCGGTGCCCATGGCTACAACAATGCAGACCTTACCGCCATCAATACTTCCGCGCTTGATTACCAGCTGCACGAGGGCCGCGACTACTTACGCCAGGCGGGCTTTACCGTGAACGACGCTTCCACTCCGTACGGCCACAGCGACAGCCAGGTCCAGTACTACGCCCGGCACTATTACACTACCCTGCGCGGCACGGAGTCAGGGGTCAATACCCGTCAAAACCTCGACCCGTATAACCTCAAGGTGTTCTATATTACCCGGAATACCAAGCTCGCCGCGCTCACGAGCGCGCTCCAAACCACGAAAGCTGAGAACGGCTGGCTAATTCTGGTGTATCATCAAGTGGGAAGTGCTGCATCGGACACCCCAACCGACACCGACCAGACCACAATAACGGCGACCACCTTTCGTGAGCAAATAGACCAGCTGCGGACAAGCGGTATCCAGGTTATGCCGATAGCGAATGCCTATAAGACCCTTATGGACCCATAATGACACGCCGCACACACCGCAAAGCACGCATCTTTCTCCGGCTTTGCCTTGTGATCTCAATACCTATTGCCGCACTTGTGCTAGTCGTCGTCGGGGCTACCACACTGGTAATGCGTCAGACCAGCGTCAAAACGCCACATGCGACCATCGCGGCCAAAACCGCTACCAAAAAATCGTCCGGCCAAGCTGCTAAAACAGCACCCGCGTCCGGCAGCAGCACGCCCAACCTGCCAAACCTCAGCGGTAACACGGCCGACGCTGACAAACAAACGTCCATTGCGGCCGCAGCCCAACCGGCTACCGACGCCTGTAAGTTACTAACGCTCAGCGCAGCAAAGCAGCTGCTGGGTAGTGGCGCTGTTTCCAGCGCGCCAACTGATACCTCCTCCATGCAGGCCAGCGATACTTCCTTAAGCGCCTGCGCCTACACGAGCGGCAGCAACAAGGTGCAGCTGGCAATACGTGCGCCTACAAGTTCACTCGGCAAATCAGAAAACGCCGCCGTATTCGGATCGGGTAAGCCATCGAATGCGATCAATGTTACCGGGTACGGCCAAGCGGCCTTTTGGAATCCGGATGAACACACACTAAACATTTTGGGCGACAACAACTGGTATGTCATCACGCGCGGGTCTCATGGAAGTCAGGCCGATGCAGAGACGACCGCAGCGTTATTAAAATCCGGTTTCTGATGGGACGGAGGTGGGTATACTGGGGATGTCTGCTGCTTGTATTGCTTGGCTTATTGCTGATACTGCCGGCCTCGGCTTATACCGATCCGTCAGTAAAGTGTAGTAGTCTGATGGCTACTGCCAGTACCGGCTGGAGCTACACGTTCACCGCCATAGCATCAGGCAATAGCAATCTCATCACCGGCTATTCGTTCGATTTCGGCGATCGTCAATCATACACGGTTATCTTCAATCAGGCGGTCAAGACAAGCAGACTGACCACTACCGTCATGCACACCTACAACAAGCCGGGTGCTTACATGCCTCAGGTTCACGTAAACACACAAAATAACGGCAAGCACTTAACCGTGTCCTCTCCGGCCTGCCGAACAAATGTGGCGATAGGTCCACTAAAAAACGGCCTGCCAGATACCGGGGTCCGCAACCCCTGGGCTTTATTCGCCTTCGTCACCGTAATGAGCACATGCATGTGCCAGCTTTGGCTGCGCCGACGGCTCCATAAGCCCTAGCCACCAATGGTATTGCGGCTGTGAGATAAAGGACTTAGCATGTTCCATGGGTACCCTCCTGTGTCTTAGCAACAAAAGGGCGCCTCACTTTATATCTGATAGCTACGAAGGGGACTATGAAATGCGTTCATACAAGTTCTTTAGCATCGAAAAAGCCGTATGAGTTGTGATGGGAGAGAAATGATATTTGTGGTGGGTCACCCCTGCCCTTTTTCTCATCCGCCTCATACGGCTTGCCCTTTTGGCTCCGAAGCACCGTGACGGCTTCGGTTCGGCATCAAGCTTTGTTTGCCAAAAGGGTACATTCGTTTTTTCACCTCCGAGCTAGCCCGACACCAAGTGCTACGAGCCAGATCGCCGCGAGCACGTACATAAGTACAGACAGTACGTACAGTGCATGCGGATCAAATGCCACGGAGCTGAAGCTTGACATCGATATGTCAGACTTCGTAGCCGCCTGGACGACTTGTGTGAGTTGTCCAAGTGCGAGTAGTAGCGTCCCGAGCATTGCGGAGGTGATAGCTAGTGCGAGACGGGTGATGATAGATGGCACGTACATACCAGAGGTACCCCTTGTCTCTCGAGTGCATCTTTGTGCTTTGAACGAACAAGTTCATCATGCCACTTAGCAATGACTAATCGCCCTAATAATCAACTTCTCTTGATTATGTCAAAAAGACTTCTCAGAAGAGGTCAGGGTGCTTATGGTGGAGCACCTCGAAAAAAGTTCGCCCCTCATTTTTGAAGAGATAGTCAGATGGAAGGGTTTAATCTGGGAGGACTATCTGGATCACCGACAGGAGCAGGAACGACGAAAGAGGTTAGTAATCCCCTAGCGGTATGCACCCTTCACAGTACACTGAGAAGCTTTCGTATCAAATCTACTCGTTAAGGAATAACCTTAGATCGGTTGCGAGCCGTTCGCTTCCCCTAAACACAGCCGCCTGCATACCCAGCTTTCGAGCTGCTGTGACGTTTTCTAATCGATCGTCGATAAAGATCGTTTCCTGAGGCATGACTTCCAGTACCTTCAATATGTTGCTATAGGCTCTTTCGTCCGGTTTTGCAAGTCTGGTCTCATAAGATAGAAACAAACCCTCAAAGTCTTTGAGGTAATTGTTCTCACGCAGATAGGTACCAATACCAGGATCCATATTAGATAAGATAGCGACACGGTAACTGCTAGCTCTGAGACCACTAGCTATCGCAAGCGTCTCACCATCAAAGTTGGTAATTTCTTTGTAGGCAGAACTCCATGCCTGAGGTTGCTCTGGCGGCGATACCTTTAGCCTGTCGCATAGTTGCTGCCAGAATTCGCCCTCATCAATTATTCCGAGTTCTACCTTGGCATAGTACTCCATAAATATCGGATGGGTCGACTCATCAACGCTCAGTGTCTCCTTTACGAGATCAAAGATTCGAAAGCGTTTGGTCGCTAAAACACCCCAAAAGTCAAAGATGACTGTGGTTATCATCGTAAGCCAAACGATACATTGAGCGAAATCAGGAATTTCATACCCTGGAAATATATATGACTCTCAAAGATCCCACAAGGGAGACATCTGGAAGTTCTTGGTGGAAGTTTTGATACCCATTGTCAGTGTGTAGTGGGTCTGAAACAAAAATGACCTCATTCTAGAGAGGTCATAATGCTTATGCTTTGGTGGAGCTGGTGGGTACCGCCCCCACGTCCGCCGGCGTTTTAGTTAGTCGTCTACAGGCATAGTCCGTTTTACTGTCTTAGCGTTACTGTATCGAAACAGACAAACATCAGTAACGAGCAATCCTAATCTTAGCAAGTAAGCTGGATGGTCAAACTTGAGCGTCCAGAAATATGAAACGCGATTACACTATCTGGTGTCATGCAAGGCATTTTCGCAGTGATTAAGCTGCGAGTGCGAAGGCATCAGGAGTCAGGCTCATTGCCTTGATGGCAGCGACTGTGCTCTTTACCTTAGCGAAAGATGTATTTGCATCTGTAATTGATTGCCTATAACGCTGACAAGCGACCTGCTGATCTAACCGTAACGTACCAACGTCGAGCTTAAAATTCAGCCCCATAACGTTATCGCCATCTCTGACGTATCACTATTATACCATAAGCAGGGCGAAAACCGAAAACCTATATGTACGCTCTACAAAGCGCATACCAGTCATCCAGCGAGAGCGCCTGGGCGCGCTGACCCGGTTGGATACCGGCAGCTTCAAGCAGCTGGCGAGCCTGGTCTTTAGAGATAGCCAAACCACCGCTTAAGGCATTTTCGAGCGTCTTGCGTTTTTGGCTGAAGCCAGCGCGCACGACCCTGAAAAATAGTCTAGTATTTAAATCATTTCCAAATCTTGGCTTGGCGAGGTATTTAAGCACCAGTACCTGGCTATCTACTTTTGGCGGCGGTGTGAACAGTTCGGCCGGCACGACCGGCCCCAAAGAGACGTCGCAGTAAAACTGTGCACTCACACTCAAAAGTGACATTTGTCCCGGCCCGGCTGCCGCACGTTCGGCTACTTCTTTTTGGATTAGGAGCGCGGCCACACTGAACGGGTTCGTACTTTCGGTCAGCACCCGCAAAAGGTTACTCGTCAGATAATATGGGATGTTCGCCACGACTTTGTAACCAGGCGGCAACTGGGTAAGATCAAACCGCAGAATATCCTCTCGCACTACCGTCAAATCGCTTGCTAAAGGGCTGTCCTTTAGCAAAGCTTTCTGCAAGCTTTGGGCGAGAGATTGGTCAAATTCTACCGCTGTTACCTGCGCACCTTTGGCCAGCAAGCGGCGGGTCAGCGTGCCGAGGCCCGGGCCGATTTCGAGCACCGGGTCGCCCGCACCAACATCAGCAGCATCAATGATCGCGTCCAGGGTCGCCTCATCATGCAGCCAATGCTGCCCCAACGCTTTCTTCGGAACTACTGCACTCATTTCCCTGATGGTATCAAGAAAAGCATCACATTACCACCGGCCAACGAAGAGCAGCCGAAGACCAACGAGTCTACTTCACTGCGCAGCGTAATGAAGAGGCATTCCAGCCCCTCATTCGGGGCAGCTACTACCAGTTATGATACGTGGTCCAGTGGTCATACGCCCCTGCCCAGCTTCCGTAGCGGCCATCTGCGTAACCGGTGGCCCAGCGGATCTGCGTCGCCGCGTTGGTGGCCCAGTCACTACCTGCCGACGCCATTTTCTTGCCTGGCGTCGCCTGGAATATGCCGTAGCCACCATAAGACGGAACATTGCTGGGGTCCATATAGCCGGGACAATCATGCGAGCCCTGAATTTTCGTGGGACACCAGCCACCTTCATGGCTGGCAATGTAATCAACGTATTTGTAGTCATCTTCGGCAATACCCGCCTCGGCCATCACTGCCTGCTTGTCAGCCGGGATACTAACCGCCTGCCCGCGCGCCACAATTTGCGGTACCGGTTGCACGGTGACCACCGCCTGCAGCAAGGTGCGGCTCACTTCCACACCATTCACGGTGTTTACCTGGTAAGTCAGCACCTGGGTGCCCACGCTACCTGCCTGTCGCACGACCGTAGTACCAAAGCTTAACGAATCGTCCGTAACGGCCTGTACCGGCGCCGGGATAGGCTGCGTTACAGTCACAATTTGTGTACCCTTGCGATTCACAAAAATCTGCAAGTTGGGTGTAATCTGCGTATTGCCATCCGGGATAACCGTATCCTGCGGCCGCAGCCTAACACCTCGGTCTTGCAGCAGCGCTGCCACCGTGGCCACATGCGTGCGCAGCGGCAGCACAGTGCCGTACACATTAAGCGTCACCGGCACGGCACGGTTAATGACGATACTCTCTCCCAGGCTCTGCTGCGACACAAGATCGACGGCCGGCTGCGCCGTCACCTCGTCTTCCGGATAGATGGTTAAGCCCGCCTGAGTAACGGCGCCGCGTGGCGTACCGGCGGCACTATACGTCGTAATGGTGGTCGGGCCGTCGGCGATAGTCACTGGTACGGCACGGTAGATGTTTACACGGAAGTTATCCTGCACGATGGGCGTATCCAGTCCCGGTTCAACCCGGTCGCGTGAGCCAGTGTGGATATTCAATTTTTGCAGCAGCGCACCGACAGTCGGTTCGTTTGTCGGCACGGCTTGCGTTTCGCCGTCGTGTTTGATAATGACAATGTAGCTGGTATCCGGATGAAACGTAGTAGTCGTGTGAGTCGTCGAAAGCACAAGTAGCAGCATGCCGCCTAAAACCACAGCGGCCACGAACGCCATAACTGGGATACCAAGGGGATGCCGTTGCCAGCGCCAAAAGCGCTGTGTTTGCGCTTGGTGCCAGCGCCGGAATACTCGACGAATAGTTTGCATAAATATGGGGGCCTCGCTTTAGTATAGTTTTTCGAGCGGGGCGAAGGCAATATTCAGTTTTTTGAGGCCAACACCCTGGAACAGGATGGTGGCGACGTCACCGTCAAGCTCCGTGATAGTTCCACTACCAAATAACTGATGTTTGACACCGTCGCCGATTTCGTAGTCCGGCACATAACGTGGTTCGTTGTTATCGGCCACAGACGGCGGTGTAGGCGCGATATATTGTCTGTCGTCATAGCCCCCACCACCGAAATCGGCAGTGAAACTCACGCCGCTGGCTGTTTCGGTAACATACCCCGCGTCGATTTCGCTCAAAAACCGGCTGGGTGGATTATGCTGCATAACACCGTACAGCATCCGGCTCGTGGCATATATCATATATAGTTCCTCGCGGGCCCGGGTCATGCCTACGTAACAGAGCCGCCGCTCCTCTTCCATTTCAGCCGGGCTGTAAAGCGCCCGGGTGTGCGGGAAAATGGACTCTTCCATGCCGGTCATGCATACCACCGGGAACTCAAGCCCCTTGGCGGCGTGCAGAGTCATCAGCGTGACCACGTTGCCGTTCGGGTCATAGGTGTCAAGGTCGGAAATAAGCGCTACTTCTTCCAGAAAAAGCGCCATCCCCTGTTCCTGATAACTTTGTGCAACGCCCATAAATTCTTTCACGTTTTCCTGACGGCTTTCGGCCTGCGGCGTACCGTCATCCAGGTACTTCAGGTAGCCGATCCGCCGAACTAACGAATCGATGAGTGCCGCCGGCGGCACATCGACCATGAGTTGGCGCAGCGATTTCAGAATATCACCCAGCTCGACCAAGCCTTTTTTGGCCTTGCCAGTTATCATGCCGCAATGAACCGCTTGTTCCAGCCCATCACTTAACTGCAGGCCCAGTCCTTCGTACCATTCGTAAAAATTCTGTAGGCTTTTCGCACCGACGCCCCGCGTCGGCACATTCACAATCCGTTCAAAACTGATACGGTCTTCGGGCTGGTACATCAGCCTGAGGTACGCCACCAGGTCTTTGATTTCCTTGCGGTCATAGAAGCGCACGCCACCCACGATGCGATACGGGATACCATATTGAATAAACGCCTCTTCCACACTGCGGCTCTGGGCGTTGGTTCGATACAACACGGCATAGTCGCTGTACTGACGCCTGCCCGCATCCACGCCTGATTTTACCCGGCGCACGATGGCCTCGGCTTCGGCCCGTTCACTACCGACCTGCACAATCTGCACTTTTTCGCCTTCGCCCGCTGCCGTCCAGAGTTTTTTGTCCGAGCGCTGTTCGTTGCGGGTAATAATGCCGTGCGCGGCGTTCAGGATGTGGGAAGTAGAGCGATAGTTCTGCTCCAGTTTTATGACTGTACAACCCGGGTAGTCACGCTCGAAGTTCAGGATATTGCGGAAATCCGCTCCGCGCCAGGAATAAATCGAATTATGCACAACGATACCGCTGGCAATGTACGTATGCAGTTTCTCGACATCAAGATCAAACACCGGCCCGGTATACGGCTCCTCAACGACTGTCGCAACTTTGTCTTCAACGACGTCATTTCCGGTCATGACGGCAATTATCATACCAGGATGCATCTGACTGGCCGGTAACAGGTTAAATTTATGTTCCGTCAACATGGCATACCGAGCAATTGTCGGCTTTGCATCAGATGCCTGGCCGACCTCTTCTAGTATGTCTTCCAGCTGCGCGATGTCCGTAGACTGAATTTCACTCCGATATGTGTCCGCTTTAGCACTCCGCACACTGTAGCCAAGTTTCTCAAATACTACCAGGTCTTCAGGATTCGTAGTGTTCACAGAAATACGGCTTGTTGACCCCCGATTACCGCCGAGTAACACAACATTTATGAGCCAGCGACTTCGTGATTTGCACACCGTTGCCTGGGGCACGAAGTGGGGATAATCATATGCAATTCCTAGGTCAGCCATAAGTTCCCTGGCACGAGAGCGAGTATCTATCCGCTGGTAGAGCTCATCGATTTGTTCCTGCCCAAGCTGCATTGCCCGATTTTCGTACGCGTGGAATACCAGCATGGGGATGCCGTATTTATACGCGAATAAGGCTTCGTAATACTGCGCCTCAGGCCGGTCGGCGCAAACTTTGAGTACCCACATGCGGTCAGCACGTTCCTGGTTAGCTCGAACCCGCAGGCCAATGTCATACTTTTTGCCGTCAAAGCGAGATCCTTTTGTCATGCCTATGCGATAGCCGTATACTTCCGAATACATAAGATAGACCAGATACTCTTGCATGATATCCCAACGACCAAAAAGCACGTGATTGGGCGTGACACGCAAGACCTTACCTGTTGCCGTTGTAATCTGCAGTATCTTTCCGGTCGCGTGCGACGTTCTAATCCGGGCAACCACCGCATGCCGCGTTTTCCCGCGCCCGCTGGCCGCAACGACTACATCACCCTTTCGGATATCCTGTATCGCTCGCGAGCCCGCCGGCGTTACCACTAAAGTTTCTGGCGGGAGACACTGCCAGTCGTCGCCCACGACCGCAATGTTGTTGTGCGAATTTGTCAGGAGCTTAACGAGTTTATATTGTGCAGCGTTAGTATCCTGATACTCATCAATCATGATATAGGCGAATTGCTGCCGCCATTTTTCACGTATCTGTTGCACGGTTTGCAACAATTCTACCGTGCGGCCGATGAGGTCATCGAAATCAAGCGCGCTGCTGTCTTTCAGAATCCGCTGGTATATCGGGTAGACTTCGCTAGCAGCTCGTGTGGCCGGGCTACCGCCCGCCCGGTCGTAATCATCCGGTGTAATCAGTTCGTTTTTTGCGCTGCTGATCAGCCCGGCTATAACGCGGGGCGGGAAAGCTTTCTCGTCAATACCGAGCCGCTTGCTGGCCTGTTTGACAGCTGCTAGGCGATCGGCCTCATCAAAAATCACAAAGCTGCGCGGAATGCCGATGTGTTCGCCGTCCTGTCGCAGAATCCGCACACAAATACTATGGAACGTGCCCATGTACGGCATAAAGCCGCGATTTTCAGCATCTGCACCAAGCAAGCTGGCTACCCGTTCACGCATTTCGCGCGCCGCCTTATTGGTAAACGTCACCGCCAGGATGTTATAGGGCGTGGCTCGGTGCGTAGCGATCAGGTAGGCGATGCGGTGCGTGAGCGTTTTGGTTTTGCCGCTGCCTGCACCCGCTTGAATTAATAACGGCCCGTCGGTGGTTTCGACGGCCCGCCGCTGCTCCGGATTCAGCCCCTCAAAAAGATCTTCTGGCATCATCTTATTTTACCAAACGTAGACAGATTATCTGATGGTCCACTTTATGGCGCGCTCGAGCGGCCGGTAAAAGACCTTCTCAAGGGGGTGGTCAGCCGATCCAAGGCGGTCCACCCACGCTACCCGTGCTATGCCCGCACGATGGGCGGCAAGTACATCTACAAGCTTGTCACCGACGAAGGCTACCTCTCGCGCAGGCACATCAAGCTTAGAAAGCGCGGCATACACCATTGCCGGGCTGGGCTTACGGTCGGCCAACATGAGCGGTACATGATAGGTAGCGGCATCAATTTGGTTTGCTACCGCAGCTGCCCGCGCTGAGTGGCGGGGGCGCATATTACTGACCAAGCCGACCTGCACAATGCCCGACTTTCGTGCCCGGCGCAGCGCGCTTGCTACCTCATTATCGACCTGAGGATCAGCCCACGGCGTCAGCGTACCTTCGATATCAAACAACACCGCCCGTATACCGTATTGTTTGTGCCAGGCGGCAAAATCGATAGCCGTAACGCCCGGCGAAAATTCCAGCCATTCCAGCGACCGGCTGATAGCCCGCGTGTACTCCATGAACGACCGTATCGTCAGCAACGCGGCAACACTCAGCAATATAGCGGCAATCCAGGCGACCAGCTCCACCCACAGGCCTACAAGCATAGCGACGAGCCCGGCCATCAGCAACGCCGTTTTGAGCTTGGCAATGCGGCTCGCCGGCATCGGCCGGGACAGCACGAACCGGATCGTCATGGTGTATATGTCGTACGCACCAAAAATCGCAAAGAGTATCCAGTACCACACGCTTACATGTACGGCCGCGATAGCCAGCAGCGTCAGACACACCACTTTGTCGGCCAGCGGATCAAACGCGCTACCGAAGTTGCTTGTCACTCGCCAGCGGCGTGCCAGCCAGCCGTCCAGGAAGTCGGACGCGAAGGCCAGCAATGCCAGCGGGAGTAAGAAATCCCAGCGGCGCCACACCGCGCACACCGCGATTGCCGCCGCACATACGATCCGAAGCGCCGTTGTGCCGAATACTATGCTGGATAAGGTTGCTCGCTGACGGTTAGTTGTCACGCCCCGATAGTAACCTGTCGGGGCAGGTATGTCGAGACGTTTAATGGTCGGCTCGGGTTTGCCGATGCTAGCTCTTCGAGAAAAGGTGAGTATGCGGAATGCCCTGTGGCGCATTCACAGTGCCGACATCGAAAACCGCGTCGAGCAGCGCCAGCAAAAGCAGAATAGCCACTATACATAACAACATGATGTGCATACGTGAGCGCTTGCGCTGCACGGCGTTGACCGGAACGGCATATTTGCCGCTAGCGATTACGTCCTCCAGCTCCTGCTCACGCTTCGCTTTGGCTTCAGCGGCAGCCGCCTCTTCGGCGCTTATGGCGGCGGCCGGGTCACGGAGTACAGTTTTACCATCGGCGTCGTCATCAGAACTGCTCTCAGATGAGGATTCGGTTGGTGTCGCCTTTGCGGCCGCTGAATCGGAGGTAGTTATAGTCGCCACTGGCGTCTCAGGTGCCGGTTCGGAGGCTGCTTTCGATGTGTCTTCGGAAGTTTCGGACGGGTTACTATCCTCTGCTGGTTTAGGTTCCGGTGTAGCGGCTAGGAGAGTCGAAGTCGGTTCAACGGCCGCAGCCGGCTTAACCGTCGGAGCGGTCAAGGGCTCAATATTTTTGGCAGTGTGGTTGAGCGTGGCAGGTTCGGCCGGTGATTCGTCTTTTTTATCGGCATCTGAGCCCGGGGAAGCCAACATCGGGTCTGCTGTGGGGGTATCCGTATGATCAGTAACAAGAATCGGCCGGCTGGTAGCCGAAGGTAATACCCGGCCAGGCTGTTTGACGTCGTCAATTTTTATCGTTTTTGCCATTGTGACGCTAAACTTTCAGCCGCGTCTGATAGGCAATATCGACCATGGTCGCAAATTGATGATAATTCAGGCTGGCCGCGCCCACCAATGCTCCATCTACACCCGGAACTTCCAAGTAGGCCCGAGCATCCTGGTCGTCCACGCTGCCGCCGTAGAGTATCGAGATCCGGTCGGCGGCCCGTGGGCCGTAGAGCTCATGTATCTGCAGGCGTATGTACTTGATGGCCTGTTCAATTTCATGCGGCTTTGCCAAAATACCGTCAAAGGTGCTGATAGCCCAAACCGGTTCGTACGCCAGCACGATTTTATCGAGGTCCCGACTGGTAACGTTCATAAGTGCAGTCGTAAGCTGGTCGTGAATGACTTGGCGCCCCTGCCCTTCGTCGCGCTCCTGCTTCGTTTCACCGATACAGATGATGGGGCTGATGCCGTTGCGCACCGCAGCCGCCACCTTATCGCGGACCGTTTCCAGCGTTTCACCAAAATACAACCGCCGGGCGCTGTGACCGACGATGCAGTATTGCACCAAGTCGCCAAGCATAGCAAAACTGACTTCACCGGTAAAGCCGCCCTCGTCTTTAAAATAGGCATCCTGCGCGGCCAGCTTGAACTTGCGGTGGTCCATTTCCAGGCTTAACGGTTGCAGCGAAAGCATGCTGGGAGCCAGCACAACTTCGAGATTGCGATGTGTTTTTATACGCTCGTTCAGACGATACAGCAACAGGCTGGACTGATGCACAGTTAAGTGCATTTTCCAGTTGCCGACTATGATGGTTTTTCTGTCTGTAATCATTGTATTTATGGCTATTGTAGCATTTATTTTATTACTTGTTTTCCAAAGCCTCGACGCCGGGCAGTTTCCGACCGCTCATCAGCTCCAGGCTAGCACCGCCGCCGGTCGACACATGGTTAAACGCTGCCAGTAACTTACGGCCTTCGATATATCCTACCGTGTCACCGCCGCCTACCAGGCTAAACGGCCGGTTGCCGAACTGGCCGGTCATAGCCTCCACGAGCAATTCCGTACCATGTGCGAACGGGCCGACCGGCCCCTGTAAGCTCGTGGTTTCAGTCACACCGAGTGCGCCGTTCCACACCACCGTACCTGCCAGCTGAATCGCACCGGCAATGAACGCCCCGCTGAATGGTCCGATATCCAGGATCATCTCGTCTTCGTGTACAACTGCCGACTCGTGCGGCGGGTGTTTAGGGTAGTTTTCGACCTCGGCAATTACATGGGCGCTCCAGTCAACCAGACGCGTTTTGGCGCTTTTGTCGACTTTGCTCGCGACTACACCGTCCTGCGGCAGGTAAAATACGAACTTACCGCTGCGCGACTTGGCATCCGCCAGTTCCATAATTTCTTTGGCAAGCGGCAGGTCATCGGCATCAGTCTTGCTTTTGCCGATATGCACGCCCTTAGCTTGCAGGAACGTGTTGGCCATGGCGCCACCCACTGCTACTACGTCGGCGATATCGATAAAACGTTTGAGCACCTCAATCTTGTCGGCAATCTTGGCACCACCGATCACGGCTACTAACGGCCGCTGTGGCTTTTCCATCACATCGGTAATTATGTCAACCTCACGCTCCAAGAGTAATCCGGCCACACTTGGCAAAAAGTGAGTCACGGCCTCGGTGCTGGCATGCGCCCGGTGTACCACACCAAACCCGTCCTGCACAAACAGCTCAGCCAGCTCGGCCAGTTGACGGGCAAAGTTTTCGTCGTTTGCTTCTTCCTCCGCATGAAAGCGCAGATTCTCCAGAAGCACCACCTGCCCGGGCTGCAGATTCTCGGACGCCTTACGAGCACGGTCACCGATGCAGTCCGGCGCAAATTCCACGTCATGGCCCAGCAGCTCTTGTAGACGCTTGGCGACCGGCATCAGGCTGAAGCTAGGATCAGGTTTGCCATCTGGTCGGCCGAGGTGTGAGCAAACGATAACGCTCGCGCCGTGCTCCAACAAGAATGTAACCGTGGGCAAACTCTGCTGAACACGGTAGTCATCTGTTATATTGCCCTGGTCATCCAGCGGCACGTTGTAGTCGGCCCGCAGTAGCACTTTTTTGCCTTGCAGATCGATATCTTTGATTGTCTTCTTATAAAAGCTCATGTCCCCACCCTTATCTCGCTTTAGTATATGATATGCCTAACCAAAATCCTAAGCCCTAATCCAGCTGTCTGACTTTAATCGTGTCGGTCGTACCGACAACGCCCGGGTAGCGACCGCTGGCCGTCACCACGATGTCACCTTTTTTAAGTATGCCCGCTTCCTGCAGGAAATCAGTGAGTTTCACAGCCGCTTCGCGGCTGACTAGCCGGACATAGCTCTTTACCCCGTACACTATAGCTAACGCCTGGGCAGTATGCGGGTCATCCGTAACTGCTATCAGGGGGATCTCAGTCCGTTCGGAGGCAATTTGGAGGGCCGTGGCACCGGACTTGGTTTCAGCCACTATGGCAGCCGCCCCGATGCTGTCAGCTAGGCTTATGATGCCGCGGCTGATCGCCAGCTGTTTTGTCATCTGCCGGTCTGCGCCATCCCAAATCACAGCTCTAGGTGCCACATGACTTTCGGTGTACGTTATGACGCGCTTCATGACGCTCACCGCCTCTACGGGGTACTGCCCGGCAGCCGTTTCGTCGCTCAGCATCACGCAGTCGGCGCCGGCCAGTACGGCTGTAGCGATATCCGATACTTCGGCACGGGTAGGCTCCGGCATTTCCGTCATGCTGGCCAACATCTGCGTAGCAACAATGGTTGGCTTGCCGTACTTCAACCCCAGCCCGATAATCTGCCGCTGCACGATCGGCACACTCTCCGGCAAGGTTTCCACGGCTAGGTCACCGCGGGCGACCATTACTGCGTCACTGGCCTGCACGATCGCCTCAATATTCTCGACTGCAAGCTGCGTCTCTACCTTGGCAATAACTTTGCGGGCCACACCCAGATTCTTGATCAAACGCCGCATCTGCTCGATATCCTGTGCTGTTTGTACAAAGCTCATCGCTACATAGTCGATATCCTGCTGGCTGGCGTATGCCAGATCGGCCTTATCCTTTTCAGTGATCACGTCGCCGCCGAAATCCGTATCCGGCAAGTTCATACCCTTGCGCTGGATCAGGATGCCCGCATTCATGGCTTCGGCGCATACCACGCCGTCCCTGACGCTGGTGACCGTGCAGCGCACCTTGCCGTCGTACAGATACAGACGCTCGCCGCGCTTGATTTTGGTGCTCAGATCATACTGCGTAGGTATGGCGCCGCTGCCAACCCAATCAGCCTTATACGCAAAACGCAGCGTCTGGCCCTTTTGAACCTGAATAATGTCATCAAAATCACCGAGCCGAATCTTCGGTCCTTGCAAGTCCTGGATTATTGCTACCGGCTTCTTAAGTTCTTTGCCCGCTTTGCGGATCCAGGCGATTTGTTCGTCCCGCTGGGCGTTGGTACCGTGGCTGAAATTCAGCCGCAATCCGTTCGCACCACCGGCAATCAGCTGCTTGATAGCCTCATAGCTGTGGGTGGACGGCCCCACGGTCGCGATTATCTTAGTACGCTTGTAAGCCCTGAGCGGCACGCCTGCGGGTGGAGTCGTTGTCATATCCAACCAGAATAATACTAGAGTTTAGCAGCGGCGACAATTACGCGAGTTGAGGCTTTACGGCGATAAGAGCTCAAGGTTTCGTGCCTTCAACCGTTCTCGCTAGCCTCGACGGCAACTCCAGGTAGAATGTCGAGCCCTTGTTGAGCGCGCTCTGACACCACACCCGGCCGCCCAAGCGTTCAGCCAACTCATTGCACAGATATAATCCTAGGCCTGTGCCGCCAGTTTCCCGGACCCGATAGTCTTCCGCCCGGAAGAATTTTCTAAACAAGAACTTCTGGTCTTCGGCCGATATGCCTAGACCGCTGTCTTTGACGCTAAATACCACGCCGCCATTTTCGGTGGGTGCCGCTCTTAGCCTTACCGCACCGGTCTTACTGTATTTAATAGCGTTGGTCATGTAGTTTTGCAGTATTTCGCGGATGTAATTTTTCGTAGATACTATGGCCGGCAAACCGGCGACCACGTCCACTTTAAGTTCCAGGCCCTTGCGCTGCGCCTGCGCGGCAAAATCCTGCGCTATGCCATTCACCAGCTCAGCCGGATTTAGCTGGTCAAGCTTAATCGGCAGATTATCGTTCCTGGCATCAGCCAACATGGACAGTTCTTGCGCAATACTGCCCAGCAGCAGCGTATTGTCATATGCCTGCTTCAGCAGTGTGGCGGTAGTTTCTGTATCTACCTTCCCTTGGCCGCGCACCAGCGCTGACAGCGCCGCCTCCAGAATAGTAATCGGCGTACGCAGCTCATGTGACGCTACCGAGATAAATTCTGCCCGCTGCTCATCCAATGACCGCTCGTGAGTTATATCCTCACAGAGCACGATAGACCCCGTGGCATCGGAATGCGCCAGGCCTACCGGCCGTACCGTAATATCCAGATCCAGCGCCTGACCGCGTTTGTCAGTTAACACCAGGTCACGCCGATGCTGGAATCCTGACTGATCACCACCCTGATGGACATCCAGTACATCAACCGGCTTAGCCGCCAAATCGGACCGCACATGGAGTGACATCGCATCTTTGAATGCTTTGCCCTGTAAATTACCGGCCGTATTACCCAGCAGGGCCACGGCGGCGTCGTTGTGTTGGGTTATCTTGCCCTGATTGTCCACCACAAATACAGCGGTCTGCAGGCTGTCGATAAGCGTCAGCAACCGCGAACGCTCAGTTTCAATCTCATGGTTAAGCTGCCGCAGCCGCTCGTGCTCGTGCTGCTCAATACGGGTGTAGCGCTCAACCATCCAGCCACCCACCACCAACGCCATAAGCTGTACAACGGTAGTACGCACCCGGCTAAAGTGGAGCGGGGTAAGCCAGCTGATATGCACCTGTGACACTAGTAGCAGTAGCACTGCTTCCAATGCTATAGCCGTATACATGCCCTTCATCCGGTACTGGTAGGCGGCAGTGATAACCATAAAGATCAGAAAACTGATATACGGCGTGATAATACTGCCCTGCACACCGATAAAAATGCCACCAAAAATAATATCCAAGAGTATTACAGTTTTAGGCGAGCTGAATAAGTGATTACGCAGAAACGGACCGTAATAGCGCGACAGGTTATACAAAGCAAACAGAACGGTCAGCGCACAGACTATCCAAAACCGCGGTGTTACCAAGGGGAACGTGAGCAGGATAATGACGGTTACCAGCCATCGTACACTGCGGGTCGTTTCCTCGAATTCGCTGACCACAGGCGTATGCGCATGCACGTGTCTCATGAGAACCACCTATTACTTAAGAGCCACATTGCTGATTAAGCGGCCATAAGGCTGTGTATCCGCCCCATGACATCGTCTATAGTTACCTGGGATTTCACGATGAAATCATCGGCACCCAGACTTTTGGCCTTTTCAATGTCTTCCGGCTGGTTGAGGGCTGACATGACAATAATTTTGGCCGAGCCCAGCTCCACTATCGAGTGCAGGTTGTCCAGCACATCATAGCCGCTTAAGGAGGGCATCATCAGATCAACAATAATAAGGTCGGGGTGGAACTCGCGGGCCGCCTGCAGTGCCGATTCGCCGTCAGGAAAGTGCCGTACTTCAAATCCTTCCAGCTGCATGCGGGCTTTGTAGAGAGTGGCCAGCGTGTGGTCGTCTTCTATGTAGAGAATCTTCAGTTGCTTCTGTTTGTCGTCCATAGTGAGTAGTATAGAAGCCTGCCGGTGCTTTTGGCAATTTGACTGGTGAAAATAGCGCCCGTTTTTAATTCACTGTTCCTGATACCCTCTACATGCCACCGCGGCGACAGCCAGCGGCTGAGTCAGTATTGCCGTTCTACCTCTGTTGTGATACAATTTCGCAGTCTTTTGCTTTCAACGCAGCATTGAAATGGCCCCGTCGTCCAGCGGTTAAGACACCGGGTTTTCATCCCGGCAACCGGAGTTCGACTCTCCGCGGGGTCACCAAGCAAAGTAACAGATGCGCCACACGTTCCAGAAGACAGATTCTGGAACTTTTTTATTTCACCTCCTTAAAACAATACTCCTTGCCCGGATAGTCATCTGACTGACGCATAAAAGATTATGCTTTTCTTCTATACTGCAGCGAGTCCCTCCTCTGCCTTGACACTGATGACGCTTGTAGTTACAATGGTAATATCATGAGTAATTACATTGCCACTGTCGTAAAAACTGGGAATTCCTATGCGCTTCGAGTCCCGAAACAATACATCGAAGCCGCCCGATTAAAGCTAGGCCAGAAAGCTACCATAGGTTTACCGTTGCCCGACAAGAAACAGGACCGTAATAAAGTACAGGATATAATTCGCCAGCTACAGCAAACGGAGATCTACAAAGATATAAAAGATCCTGCTGCATGGCAGCGCGCTGTTCGTAAAGATCGTCCGCTACCAGGCCGGAGGTAGAATAATCGATGGTCATACTTGATTCAAACGTTTTCATCTATTTAGCTAACGGGACCCTTCAGCCACATGTCGTCGCAGATGTGGATGTCGCGCATGCAAGTATCACCAAGATAGAGACTCTTGGATTTTGGCAAATTCGGGCAAATGAGCTTTTACTGTTGGAGGCGCTCTTTAGCGAGTCATATAACCTAGCGTTAACTGACACGGTTGTTGATCGAGCAGTTAAACTACGCCAATCGCAAAACATAAGCTTAGGTGATGCGATCATCGCAGCTACAGCATTAGAGCACGACTATGAGCTTTGGACGGCAAACGAAGAAGATTTCGTGAAGGTTGAAGGCCTGCACATATACAATCCCCTAAGCCACTAGGCTGCAGAATCAATATTCGTCATGCAAATCTGATAGCTCAACTGGGCTCAATATAACCAAGCTCTTCTAACTTAAAGTATTTTTATTTTCAGGCATTTCCTATGTGTCATTTAAGTTCGAATCCTTGTGAGTGCAACCTGTCATGATGAAGCGAGGGATGAGAGGGTTGCCAACAAATCTACAATAGACGCCTACAGGTCGAGCATCGCTGAGTACAACGCAGCTGCCGTGCCAAGGGTTACTGGTGCAGTAAAAAAGGATGAGTTTGCGCAGTATAACGCCTTTGCTGATACTCCATTGACTCAGGGCCTATCCACACCACCATAAAACTGGCGGCAACCCACCATGTAAATCTGACTATTCGAATTCACAGTCCTGGAAGACGACAGCCATGTCAAGACCTGCCGGCAGTAGCCCCATATATAAATCTGGGGACTCAGTACGGTTAAGCTTGCACTCTGCTGTGCATGGAGCACAGCGAAAGTCTGCGGAGTTGCCATCGGCCCCTACCCTTGAATCAAGTAGCACTTGATTTGCGCCGACTTTAGCTCCTGGCGGCGCACGGGGGTCTAGGGTGATTTTCACTGCCCATCTCAAACAACCAGCCATAGCAGGGCTAGGCCCTACCGACTCACCGTTCTCTTTTTCAGGCTCCAATCCACCACCGCTACGCTCAACGCTTTTCATGTACGTAACCTTGTATTATTGGGATAAACTAACATGAACAGGCGATAACTACAATAGAGGCGTGTCAAACGGACGGAAAGGCCTAGTTTTTTGTTCGCACAAGCTGGCACTAGTACGAAAACGCCGGACCGGGCACCCTGAATCCTCGCTCTACAACATGAAAAAGCTAGCCATCGTCCGCGTAAACGTTAAGCTCTTCCAATTGCTCAGCCCAGTGGATCAAGCTCGGGCATAAGGCGTTCCATGTTTGGCTAATGTGGGTCACCAATTTATTTTTACAACAATCAACAGAGACGATCTTGCTTCCCGAAAATGTTATTTTCGGGAGCGTTTTTATTTGCAGCCAATTTCTATCTGTCATTTGAGTTCGACTCCTTTATGGCAGCCAAGAATAGTGATAATGTATGAGAGTATGTTTAACTTTAACCGTCGGATAAATGGCATAACTTATTACGCTGGAGTTGTGGCTAGTCTTCTAGTAGCAGCCGGAGCTACTTTAATAACTGATTTGCCAACTTTTGGAAAAATCATAGATATACTCATTGCGGTTTTTATACTTTTTGTCGTTGTAGTCCTTTTCATATATTGGATTTGCATTACACGCCAACGAGCAAACGATGTGGGTTGGCATCCGCTTATTCTTACCTTGCTTACATTTTGGACACCATTTTTCCTTTTGATAGGATTATTGCCTGGGCAGTCGACTCCCAATAAATTTGGTCCGAGCCCTTCAAAGGGCGTCAATTTGAGGTAATTAAATGAGCAATTCTAAGGGTTCACCTAGGTTCTATACACAAAACCAAAACATACAGATACGGCTCATAAAACAGCTATATATAGCTTATTCGTTTTAGCTGTATCGGCGCTGCTGATCGTAGGCCCCTGGCGGTACTTATCAGAAGAACAGCCTACGCCACCCACGTGGTACATAAACACCACGTATTATCTTTTTCCGGTAATACCTTTGGCAATTTACGGACTATTTTCGCTGCTACTTATTCCGAAGATTAAAGCAGGCAGAGAGTCATGGCGTCGCTATTTTAGCGTAGCTTTTATCCTTGGTATGCTAGCGACCGTTAGTGCGTTTCTTGGATATCTTCCATACAATGGTAATTGTGGAACTAGCTGTGGCCAGACCAAGCCTTCAATAATCACCGCATGTTTTATCGTATTGCTACTCATACCTCCGTTATGTGTGTATCCTAAGTATCTGATACGTAGATTTGATATTCTGTCCAAGTAAGACTAGTTGAGGGGTGGTTTCAGCGCGTGAATGTTCTGTCTTGCTTTCTCAAGATCAGCCAAATATACCGATCCTTTACTGTATTCCATACCTAGTACGACTAGTCGCTCGTAAAGAGCCATTAAGTCTTCCTCCAAAGAGTTGCGTAAAAATATACGAGGCTCACTATTGTGCTTATAACTTATACTATTGATATGAAAAAACCTAAATCCAAACATATACTACTTCCACTCTTAACGATAGTAGATACAGTTTCGGGATTTGTTATTCTGTATTTTGGCATAACGACCTCTGTAAGCCTTTTTCATAATACGACTGTCGCTTATACATGTAGCAATAATCAGCATGTATCGCAATTAAACAGGCATAATTTTGGCCAAGGCTTTATCGCCATAATCCTGGTTGTTATTTCAATCCTATTATTGCTTGGCCTGCTCAAATACAAGACATCGATACTATACAGAACGGTTTGTTTAGTTGCGTTTGTGATGCTCTTTCTTGTATTTATTATGCTGGGGCTCAGTTACGGTCTGCAGAACGGGGTTTTGGGACCCTGCTATACTTTTTAGCGTTTCATTCCATCTCAAAACCTCGACGACAACTATTTTATAAATCGAGGGGCTTAGGGTCACCAAAATTTTACCAGCAAAGCTACAGATGCAAGAGTTCCGCCATCTATCGTGTGGAGCTCTTTTTTGGTACCCGCCCCTGGGATATCGAGTTCAACTCTTTTATGGCGCGCATATGAATATTATCGTATGAAACTGATCCAGGCGCTCAACCATATGCTCTGACCTACTGGTCAGGGAGCTGCTGTTGTATTAGGGAATAATATAGCACAAGCAGCTACACACGAGGAACCTAATATATCCTAGCGCTCTGGTCTCGAAATTCTGGTTACGCTATACTTAGAAAAATGACACCGGAGCGGTTTGATCGATTATTCCGACCAGGCGTTTTATTGTCTATACTCTTGTGCACGTTTTCTATTATACCGAGCGTAGCCGCATCACCATTCGGCGAAGGAGCATTCGGCGCACAGGTACCATTTGGCTCTGCAACTTCGTTGAGTATTGCGCTCGGAGGCAACGTTAACTTGTCATTAACGCCGAGCGGCTCAAACTTTACAGGTTCGGGGAGTAATACAGTGACCGTAACATCTACCGACCCTGTCGGCTACTGGTTGTATATGTATACAGCAAGTGGCACGGATATGACGAACGGGTCAATACACATTCCAACCAGTAGCAATACATCAGCCGGTCCACTGTCAGTGAACTCTTGGGGCTACAATACCGATGGCTCAAGCAACTATCTCGGCATTACAAACACGCCCACACTTATTAAGAGCGGATCGGGTCCATTCGAATCAGGCGACAACACTACCGTAACGTACGGTATGCTTACTGACATCACACAGCCAGAAGGTAGTTACAGCGTCAGCGTTACCTATACAGCGGCCGCGCAAACAGATTAGACTACAAGCCCCGCTTGAATTAAGACTCCTCCGTCGGAGGCTTCCTGTGATAGTAAAACCTTATTCCCAGCAGCAACGCGGCAAGCAGAACAGCGATCGACCAAGGTGGGATAAACACTACCCAAGCAGACTGCTGAACCACCCAGTTTGTGCTTGTCTTATAGCCGTACGTAGCGTGATATATTCCCGGCAGTATAGGACTGGAGATACTGCTGGAAAGCGTACGTACCTTCCCCGGCAGTAGGATATGTGCGGTAGAGGTTTCCGGCTTTGGTACAAGCAGCCCGCTGAGATGGCCACTGAGATACACAAAGGTGTACACGTTACCCGTGTTAACTGGTTCCAGGCTATATGAAATCGTACGTCCGAAGACAAGATGACTAATAGAGCTTCCTTGCAGATGGCTGACGGTCGTAAGTTTGCCCGTCACCGTCAGATACACAAGATCTGCAACCTGAGTGGTGCTCATAAGCCCCTGTGCCGTCGCCGTCGTGCTAGCAAGTAAGGTGAAATAGTATCCGCCGGGGGCAGTATGAGCGGGTACAGAAATTGCATATGGCACATTCATTTCTTCATTTGGCGCCAATGTTGTGATCGTGGCTCCCGTATGTATCCAGTCGTTGGCCGGCGGTTGAAACGTATACCTATAGGTATAGTCGGCCACAGAGAACTGCTCGACTGAAAACATAACGGTACGTGAACTACTGGTATCATTACGGACACTAAAAGAACTACGTATCGTTGTACCCGCATCTACCGACAGGAACTGCTTAACGGGTGTCATGAATAAGCCCTTCGAAGATGACGCCGGATTCGTGGCAGCCACAGCTGAGCGAGCAGGCGCAAACAAAGAAAAGGACACCAGCAGCACGCATACGCTTATGCCGTGTCGTACTCGTGTCGATACCATCGTTTAGGAACGCTTCGTCAGTACTACCTGTACATCACTGACAACATTGATGTAGTGCTGAACGGCGAATGTCTGCGCCTCTTGGCTGCGATTTTGCCATTCGGGATTGATCACGTATCCGTAGCTAAAATCAAAGTCGCAAGAAATGGGATAGTGGTCAAGCCCATTATTAACGCGCCATTCCTTATTGAGGTATAAGAAACTCGCCTCACTGATGGCGCGCTGGTGCGTCGGATCCTGCCAGGCGCGCATGCTCGAGTAGTAGGGAGCGGTGATACGCGCAAAGCCTGTCTTCGCAATGTTCGGATTTACAGGATCAAACTCGGCTGGCTTAAGAATACGATGGATCTCGTCGAAGAACTGGAAGAACGGGTCGTCTCGGCTATCACCGTGTGGGATGTGCTCAACAAAATTCGAACACTCGATTTCGTCGACGGAGTTGTCGGCAAATTCGCTCCATGGGAAACTGAGCAGGTCCACAACGTAGTCAGTGACTTTGGTCTTAACAATATCAACACCTTTAAAACCTTCGGGCTTGTTACTGCCGCAGGCCAAGGAGAGCCTGAGCGGCTCGTTGGCTTTCTTCTCGGTCTTCTTCTTACTGTCCTTGGCTGGCATTGTCATATCTCCTATTACCATTACCACATTAGCTGGTTAGCGGCGTCGTAGTGGCCTACTTTAACCCGGGAATCACAAGCAAATTTGTAACCGTATTCGCGAGCATGCTGGAAAAACCACAGGTCTTGGGTAAATACCTGAGCGCCGCCGCCCGGTACTACTTCCTGCTTGGTCTTGAACCAATTGCCGTACTCAAAACGACTATCTTTAAGCATCTCAATGCGGAAGAGGGTAAAGCCCATACCGAGACCATTGCAGGGTGTAATCGTATCGGGCTGTGGAATTTGGGGGATAAAGTTGAGTGGCATAACGTCTGGGTTTCCATAGCACATTGGTTGCCCACCTTCTCCTTTTGTCCAGTAGAGGCCACCGACGGCGTCATACTCGTCAATCGATTCATAGAGCTTAACAAGCCCATCGGCCGGCGGGGCATTATCTTCCTCAATTGTGAGGAGAAACTTAAATTTACTAAGCTCCTCGTTTTCAAGGATCATCTTGATAACTTGGTTGTAGGCTTCCCCGACCTCCATGTTTTCCATGAAGATAGGGCCGATCACTTTTTGGTTCATCGGACGGATCATACCCTGCCAACTCTGCACGATGCGGGCTGGTATCAGACCACGAGTAGGGCAGACAATGATTGTTGAAAGATCGCGGTATGTCTTTTGCTTTTCAAGACGCGTCGCATAGTCACTGGCATTGTGTATACCGGCATTATCCGGTACAAGTATTTGCGGAACTCCCATATCCGTTTCATCATATCATGATTGTCGTATCTGTGAGTATTAAACCCGGCTGAGACTACGCAGTCAGCCATGCGCCGGTAGCCGTGTTACTATTCCCGCCGGCATATATCGTCACAATCGCTGCGGACCAGTCGGCGCCTACGCCGGTATTCGTCGCGTAGGTGTACGTGCCACCAGAGGAGGTAGCTATCTGGTAGCCGGCTTCGCAGTACTGGGAACCGGCACCGTTCCAGGAGTTCGTAAACCCGCTGGCTGCAGTCTGGACGATACCGTAGCCGACTGCCGCACCAACGATAAACTCATTGCTGTGTTGGATGGCACTTGTCGTACCGGAGCTTATGTTGCCGCTGCTTGCAAAGTTTCCGGAGGATTGGTCCATCGTCGGGCTGGCTCCAAGGCCCGAGACTTCATAGCATACCCAGCCGACATTGCTGTCGATGTTGCTATTCGAGCAGGTCAGGCCAAGCGTTGTGCCACCCCCTGTGCTGATATTAGGAAACATCCAGATCGCGCAGAAAACATTTCCCCCGCCGGTCGAGCACTTGGCGATAAGCTGGGAGGCGGCAGCGTACGCAGACCCGTTATATTTTGGGGTACTCGCTGTCATAGCGGTCCCAATGTCATACGAATATACTGCCAGGAATAGCGTATTACCCGCAGTCACGCCTGAACTGAACGACGCGTTCCAAGTCGAACCGCCAGTACCCATACCATTGTTTGATTGGACAAGGCTAATACTCATTGCCGGTCCTCGTCAGTTTGATGTTTGTACCTGCTGCTGACTACTCCGGAACTCTCCGGCCCTGCTGCATCAACTGCTACTGCCATGTAATTACATCCTTTTTAACTAAAACTTGTGTTATAAAATGCATGGTAGAAATTAGCGCGCATGACATTTGAAGTAGAAGTATTGTTAATCGAAGCGAGCGGGATAGATACAGGCATGCTGCCTACTGTCGTCTTATAGATACCTTGGCCGGGCAGGAAGCCATACGCGGATGCGCTACTAGCACCAATTGCTGCCAGTAGCGGTGTTGAAGCAGTGACCATCTGCGTATTTCCCCAGATCGTGTATGTGCCGTTCAAGCCGCCTGATGTCGATGTCGACAGCACCGCTCCAACCCAGTATGATCCAGGTGACATATTCATGTTCATCGGCACAGTGAGCTCGCGCATACCTGTTATTGTGCCGTAGTTACTACTGGCAGAACTTGCCCCTTGGAACGTGAAAGAGTTGTTGGCGCTACCTGAGGATGCTAATGAAAGGGTTTCACCATTCATGGTGTAGACGCCCATCCAAAGAGACATGCTGATAGAACCCGTTACCGGCCCAGTCGAGGTGGCAAGACCCAGAGATCCACCAATCTTAGCAGCTGTTGCCGAGACGTAGAGTGGTATCAGCTCGTTCTGTACCGATAATGAGCCCTGCGGTATGGTGTTCATCGAAACGAATTGTATCGTTGGGTTTTCCCATCGGGAAATTGTAACCGGGCTAGGTGCGCTAATGGAAATAGTTGAACCATTCGTTGAAAGCGATACAGCGCCAGCGCCTACGAGACTTGAGGTGGCTGGCACCGAGAAGTTTAGTGATTGGCTTGCTCCGTTGACAGAACTGCCGATTGTTATAGCACCACCGCCGGTTGTTACGAAATTTACCGTACCGCTTGTGTAGGTCGTACCTGCACCAGCAATGCCTACACCACCGCCACCTCCACCAGCACCAACGCTCAGCGCCAACCCATTTGAGTTCAATGTTCCTGTTGCGTTAGTTCCAGTGAAACCGGTGCCGGCAAGACCGGTAGCGTTCACACTGATTGTTGCCCCGGTAGCATTCGTGCTCTGTGACAAGCTGATGTTGTTACCGGCCGTCAGGATGACTTGGTTGCTAACAGTGCTGTTGGAAGCTACACCGGCGGAGAAGGCTGCAGGCGCAGAAAAGTTAATAGTATTACTGGTCTGGCTGAGGGTGATGTTGTTACCCCCAGCCAATACTAGCGTTCCCGTGGATACGAGCGCACCCACACCCGCGGTGTTACCACTGATGGTTGCATTAATTCTGCCGCCGTTTAGAGGAGGTTGATAGGCCATATCTAACTTCTACAGTATATACCAGGCGTATCCGTTCGAGGTAACAGCGAAGGCCGTATACTGCAGATCGAGCGTAAAACTGGTCATGCCGTCAATCGTATCGGAGCCGGTACGCCCCACGGTAACGGTATGCGATGAGTTATCTATGCGCTTGACATAAAAGCGATATCCGGCCATGGCGGACGCAGCAGGCAGCGTTATAGTCACATTGGAGCTTGTAGCGTCGGCAAATACTACGGTGTCTGAGCTAGTAATGGTATAGCTACTGGTCTGTGTGCTAGTAGCGTAATCGCTATTTGTATTTGCGGGGCTCCAGGCAGGTAGACCACCACTACTAACTCTGAGGGTTTGACCACTCGACCCAATGCCCAGGCGCACAAAGTTGCCCGAGCTATCCCGATAGTACGTATCACCCGTTGCGCCTGAGCTGTCGTCAAAGATCGCAACTTTTTTGCGGGTTGTACCTGTGGTGATCGTGAAGTACAGGCTATCACTATTAAACTCCATCGCCCCGCTCGAGGGACTGCTCAAGAGCGAGCCGCTGGTGAATGTAAGTGGTGCTTTCGACGTGGATCCGGCCCGGATTGTCACATTTTGGTGACCGCCATTTACGGCGTTATCGGTGTCGTCGTTGTAATGCTCTTTCATGAGGTACTGGCGGATAATATCCCCCCAGGTACCATCGTCACTACCGACTATCGGAAGACGTTGGGGTGTTGACATGTACTACTCTCCGAACTTTCGCGAGCCAAATCCACCCGTGGAAGCACCACTACCGCCGGATAGTAACTTTACGCCCGGGCCCTTCGTGTCACCGAAAAGTAGATTAATAAAATTATCAATCCCAAATAACGCCAAAAGGGCGAAGCCCATGTACTGCACAAACTCCTTGCGAGTTACTTCCTTGCTGAGACGTTGCCGTAAACCATCATGCATCCCGCTACCCCTACAATCTAAGCTTATGCTTAGTATATATAGCATATAACCGCGCTGCAAATGTTAAATCTAGCGATGCGAAAACGGCATCAGGCGGGCATAGTCGCCACACACGTTTATTTTGTTTCTTTTGTGTCGTAATCAGTCTTTTTAGCTGCAGCCTGCGACGCTAAAGCTTTTCGCACGGCTTTGTCGACGCGGCGCTTACCCCGCCAGCGTGCGAAGTACGTAAGTCCGCAGATGACTAGCAGGAGTAGGCCTATGGCCCGCCACGGCACGACCCAAAAGCTCACGGTGCCTTCGATGGGTATGTCATGTCCGGCGTAGCTATAAATCGCTACCAGGTGCGCCGTGTAGCGCCCAATGCGAAAGTGCGATAGCTGAGACCAGTCAAGCGTGAACCGCTGAATGGTCGTGCCGTCAGGCTGGCGTACAGCTTGTTCGTTAGGGAAACCATCGTCCCACGTAGCTGATATAACGCGGCTCTCGCCTGGCAGAATATAGCTTTTTGTAGTGTTGACGGCGAGCATTGTGAGAGGTATTTTGGCGTTTGCCGTGCGACCAATAAAAATGTTGCCATATGGCTGAACAATCGTGTTACCGGTATTCGCAAGGCGTACATTTAGGGTTACGGGCACATGTTCATAGAGCCATCTATCACTCGTAAAACTGACCACCTGCAACTGGCTCTTCGCGCCAGGTCGGTCTATGTTTATGAGGGTAAAAATCGCCAGAGAGCCTTTAATGGTACGTCCTGAGCTTGCAGTAGCCCCACTATTCAACTGATTGATTACCAGGGCGAACGAGTAACTAAAACTTGCGGACTTCGGAATATCAAACGTGACCTTCTCGTCCATCCATTGGCCGGGTTGCAACGCAAATGAAGGCGCTGAGAAACTTATCCATCCACCGATATCCGGTGGTGGAGTGTCAAGGAGGTGTATATTCGAGCTAGTACCGCTTAGCTTGAAGGCACGTGGTGAGATTTTAAGATCTTCGGGGCCCGTACCCCCGTTGTGAACTTTGAGAACAAGCTGGGTTTTTACTCCTGGCTCCAACGTGGCTACCAGTGGTGACGGCGTAACCTGCACATTGAATGCGGAAGCCGATGGATCAGCGAAGACACTGCCCGCTAGGCCCATTGAGCCAAGCAAAGCGAGTGTAAAAACACTCGCAAAGAACATTCTCCACTTCATTGTCTACTAGTATACTGTACGCGACTACATAGCATAGCTATAATCCGGTACTTGGAGACTGATCTTTAAAACAGGCCTGCACCAACTACTGTAATTGTGTCGGTGTAATCAGTCGCTTCAGGCGTAGAGCCACTAATTGAAGCGTTGTTCGTCAGAGTAAGTACGGCGTTGTTGGCCGTCCCGCCTGAACTGGCGAGAGCCGCAAGGCTAGTGTTTAGACCACCGCCCTTGCCGGTGCTCCCGCCCACAAAGGGAGTGGCTACCGTAATTGTACCGGTACCACCGGTCTGGCTGCTTGTAACTCCAGTGTTGTAGCCTTCTGCTCCGTTCGAGAGCGTACTGTTACTGCCCGGGGTTGTTGATGCGATTGTGTAGCTGGCATTGGCTGAATGCAGGCCGGTGCTTGAATCTTTTGCCCATACCATCCAACCGGCGGGCGCGTTCGTGTTTACAGTAGCCGTACGTGGAGTGGGGCTAGGGGTCACTGCAGTGGTGGTCAAGTTACCGAGCGAATCCGTGTTACCACTCAGAGCGAACGAGAACGTAGGCGGAACCGTAGCCGTTACGACGATCTGGTCATTGGTAACACTCGCTGTACTAAATTCTGCTGTATCGATCGTTGTCGGCCCAGTGGCCTGTGTTGTGACAGAGCCGACATTACTACTGCTTGCACCTGACTGTACCGTAACTGCGGCACTATTCGTCCAGTTGAAACAGTAGAGTGTGCCTACAGTAAGGTCGCTGCTCGGAAACGTCACCGCTTGCCCCGTAACATTTGTTGCCGTATTGATACCAAGCCACGCCGTACCACCAGTTGGCCATGCGAGATTGGTTGTATTGACGGTGAAATTGCTCGCGGTGCCCAACGTATATCCAGTCGGGAAAGTGACGACCACGCTCGCCTCAGTACCAGCGGTTGCAGGCTCGGCACACACAGTTCCCGTTGTGGCGGTACTCACCTGCATACGATCGAATCGCACGGATACTATAGTCAGCGAGGCAGCATGGGCCTGCCTTGCAGGCAGGAATGTGAGAACTGAGCTAACCGTTAGAAGGAGCGCCAATGTGACATTGAGCAATCTGCTTCTTCTCTGTATGTGCATGTGTTTTAGATGTTCCTATAAAGAATTATACAAAAGTGTACATGATAACGCTAGTGCATACAATGCCGATAAACCCTCAAATGATGTGCTTTGCAGTTGCGAGCTACGTCATAGGAGTTATTTTATTATGCTAGAATAAACGTCTCATTCCATATTAGTTGGACAAGGCGCTTTTTCTTATCCGTTAAGTGGTTCGAACCCTTAGCACACTCACGTAGAAGTCGAGTACTCATACATAACAATCGCCGCAGAAGATGCAGCGTTCAATGAGCTAGCCGTGCCTTGCATGGGTATTACTACTATTTGCGTACATGCCTCTTTCCACTGCTTACTTAAACCCCAGGTTTCATTGCCTATAACTGCAATCGCTGGCACTTTTAGGTCAGTATCCGAAAGATTAACATTGCCGTCCTCTGAAAGCCCCAGAATCGAGAACTTCTCCGTCTGTTTGTTGGCCCATTCCAAAACGTCATTATGGCTTTCTACAGTAACCACTGGCAGGGCGAACAAGGAGCCTCTGCTGGCACGGATAGACTTAGGGTCATATGCATCAGCAGCGTGGCCGCTAATGATTACCATTCCTGCTCCGAGTGCATCAGCCGAGCGTACAACCGCTCCGATGTTTCCTGGATTCTGAGGCCTGTCAAGAACTAATATAAATTGGCTTTTGAGCTTTGTCGCTTGGATTTTACCAAGATCAATATCTGGCTGCCTTGCTATGAGGAGTACCTCAGGTACATTCTCGTCTTTCTCGCCTAAAAGCTTCATAAGTTCGACCGTAAGCTCATACTTCTTGGTTGCACCGCTGGAGCGTAAGATATTGGATGCCCAGTCAGAAAGTTTTCCTTCTTTGTACAATACGGCGTTGGCAGTAACTGATTGCTCCATAGCGGCATTAATCGGCCGCACACCTTGGATCACGAACTTACCGGTTTGCATACGCTTCGTGCGGTTTTGTAGGAGCGACTGCCACTGCTGAAACTGGCCATTAATTCGACTGACCTTATTACTATTCATAGTTTATTCCTCGGCTGCCTTTGCGATCTTGTCCGCTACCAGGAGCGCCAGTTACATATACAAGTGACGTATCTGTAATCATATCGGATATCAACTTAGTAATCCATTTCTTCAATACCGGTTGGAAACACTCCGCCATCATGGTACTCTATACTTAAATCAACACGTCGATAATAGAGTGCCGACAAATCTTTTTCCAAAGAGTCCCGTAAATATATACGAGGGGCCCACCAATCTCTTTAGCTGGCATGAGGCCGTGAGTAGTTTTTAAATGCCCAGGGATTCTTTCAATCACATCGTCGTTAGGCCCAACCTGCTTACTCTGGTAACAAATTCAGAGGTAATTTTAGACGCCGGCATAGTTTCTATGCGCCCAACTATTGCACAGATGGTCGGTGAGGCTGCAGGCGCATGTCCAGATAGCGATTGCGGCGCTCACGCAGTAGGTAATATTCGGCGCTTGGCATTAGGTCTAATCGTTGTTCGAGCCGGTGTCGTCTGTAATAATGCCGGCACTTGTGGTAACCTCTGCCCGCCCAATGTCATGGACGCAATATAGTCATACAGTTATCTCATAGGGCTCGACTCTTTACGAGCTCACCACCTATGAAATAGCAGTGATAGATGCGTTGTGAAGTGCGCTGCCTCCTTTTGATCGTTCTATTTATGTAGCCTTACTAGTTAGCTGGTGCGACTGCTGGTTTATCCACAGTGGCAATTCTTTCCGCTTCGCACCGCTTATGCTACAATCCGTCACGACTTTCGCACCACCACTCGCTTTGTTAGCATGAAAGCATGACGTCAGTCATGCTTTTTTGTAAGCAAAGGAAAAACAAACATGTCACGTTCGAAGTGCTCTCGCGAGTTGTACTGCTCGTTCCTGGAAGTAACGTCCGCTCGGTACTCTGCACTGTCACTCAGTGAAGTAGCGCCCCTGGACCTGTCACATGACAGTATTTCCCGGTGGCTGGCAGAGAGTAAAGTACAGCCCAAGGATTTGTGGTTGACTGCCAAGAAAGAGGTGCACGGCGCACCTGGCATTCTGGTGTTCGACGACGTCGTCATCGACAAGAGCCGGAGTGGCAAAATGGAGCTTGTCAACTGGCAGTATGCCGGTTCAAAGCACGGCATTACGAGAGGCATTGGTGTCGTCAATGCCTTGTGGCAAGTATCCAAGGAGGAATACGTTCCCATGGACTACCGCATCTGGAATCCTCCGGAAGACGGCAAAACGAAGAACGACCACTTTCAGGAGATGCTGAGCAGCACGAAGTCCCGGGGCTTACACCCTGAGATGGTGGTAGCCGACAGCTGGTACAGCTCACTCAAGAACCTGAAGGCGGTCCGCTCCCATGGGTGGGATTGGGTCATGGGGCTCAGGAGCAACCGACTGGTCGGCAAGCCGCACCGGCAACTGCAGGCACTGAATATCCCAGATGAGGGTCTAGTGACATATCTCAAAGGATACGGATGGGTCAGAGTATTCCGGTTTGTGACCAAACACGGCCGCACGGATTACATTGGTACGAGTCGTACTGACCTATCCGGTGAGCAGGTCAAGGAGTACTTTGAACGCCGTTGGAGCGTTGAGGTATTGCACCGGGAGCTCAAACAAACTTGTGGCCTCGCTCGCTGTCAGGCCGTACTCGGCCGAGCACAAAGAAACCGCACCGGACTCTCATTGCTTACCTGGATGCGAAAACACAGGAGAAGGCTCGCTGACCATACGACGTTGTACCAACAAGACTGGGAGGTGGTGAAACCGAGCATCCAGCTAGCGCTGGCTGCTCGGATGCAAAGCTGAAGGTGCGAAAGTCGTGAAAGTTTCGATGTACGGATTAGGTTTGTTGCGTTAACCAGTTTAGCGAACAGCGCATCAGGATAGTGTGGCCGGAAGCGATCGTAGGCATCGGCGTCTTCATTAAAGGTTGTGTGTAAACCGGCCGAGGTATTCATACTATTTACCCTAGAAACCCTGCACTCTCGCTGACAAATCGGCAAAGAAAATCCCTGCGGTGGCTTGCGTGCCATTAGGCGCTCAAGCGGTTACCTCAGGGAGTCTCTTAACGATTTTGAGCGGTCAGTCATGATTGCTCTCAAATCAAACGTAAGCATAGCACATTTGTACGGCTTATGCCAGCCACTTATCCACAGCCTCAGGCCCGCCCTGACTTAGAAGGGCCGCTTACGCCGGAAAACGTGATGGCGCCGAGTATGCGCCGCGACTACCGGGTCTGGGGTCTCATTCAGTGGATCGTCAAGTGGTAGACGGTCGGTGCCCTGTTGAGCTGCCAGAAAGGCGGCACGGTGTTTCCTAAAAATGATCTGCCGGTATACCAGGAACCCGGCCACCACTACCGCCCCGAAGATGGCGATGGTGTCGCCCGCGCCGGTTTTCGGCAATGTGGGCGGTGGAGTCGTCGGACACTGATTCGCCGGTACAGCTGTGTCTGTCGGGCATGGATTGCATGCTACGCTGCCAATCGGTATACCGGGCTTACATTCCGGTGTTGGCGGCGTAGTGGCTGTAACTACAGCCGGACAAGCCGTAGCGGTCTTATCTTGGCCATTGACATTAAAGTGTAAAACCGCATAAGCATTATACGTGGCGGCACTCCCGTACGTATGCGTGACCGTCGCGCTTTTGGGGCTGCCGGTAGTCGGCTTCACGCCGTCCTGGACATGGTGATCATCAAAGTTAAAACTGGCTGACGTGAAGGTAGCCCCGTTACCAAAATCGGCACTAGCGGTAAAGCTGTAAGTTAGCGTCTTTGCGTCCACGATAGCGCCAGTAAGCGCCACACACTTATAGTACGGTGGCGGTGGTGGCGGAGTTTTGGGAGTCGCGTTGACGGGGTTACCGCAGCTGTTGAGAATAGCGTGCTGAAATACACCGTTTTTCATAATAACCATGGCACTCAGCTGGCTGCTCTGGAAAGACACGCTGGTGGGGTGCTGGTAGTAGGTCGTGGCCCCGTAGTGGTGGGATGCACTGCCGGCAGTATTCTGCCGGCCGGCCGTTTGTGCGCCGGTAGCAACCAATGTGCTACCGACGTATACGTCACCGCTCTTGGTAACGTAACCACTGACCGCATCGCTGCTCATGGCCGCGATATCGCTCGGGGAAATACCGAACCCGTTATATACATCTTGGATGGAGTAGCCTTTGCTACTGTAGGTTATCCCGCCTGACACGCAACTGGCGCCATTCGCATACTTTTGCTGCAGCGCGGCAACACTGGATGCGCCGCCGGCAATGACGGAATTTGAGTCACAGTTCACCGCCTCTGCATGTACGGTACCCAGGTTAAATACCGGAAGGGCCAGCGCGCCCACGGTCAGTATCGCCCAAATGAGAAATCCCGGTCTGGTTCTGCCCCCACCGCCGCTACGGCCGATCTGTAACATTTGTTTCCCCTTGTTTTTACTACTTACGATTTTGGCACACCTCCGGCTTGACTGCAACTCTACGTATGTGTATTTTTGCCCCGGCTAACAATCCTTTTTCGCCCGGCGAAGCAGCAACAGACGGTAGCTAAAGTATCCGAGTATACTTACCACCGAGAATAATCCGATCACATTACCGGCGCCAGTATTCGGCATCGCGGGAGGAACAGGCATTGGCGTGGGAGGAGCAGGGGGAGTAGACGGGGGTGAAGGCGGAGCCGGCGGCGTCGGTATGCTAGAGGCAAGCGAGGCCGAACACTGCTGCGCTGTCGCCTGCATGGTCGAAGTAGAATTAGGTACGGAGAAAAACACCACCGCGTTGGCCGTAAAATTGTTAGTCTGCGTATAGGTATGGGTCGTCGTTGCCGTTATACCATCACTGTTCACGGGCACATTGGGTTGGGTCGTTCCGTCGCCGAACGCAAAGTCAGCAAATTTGAATTTTGCACCACCGGTCGCACGCGAAGTCACGGTAAAGGTAAACTGGGTGCCGGAATTATCTTCCGGTGACGCGGTAAGTTGCGTACAGGCAAAGGTCGGAGCCGGCGGCTGAGGGGGCGTCGGGGGCCTGGGCGGTGGTGTTATCGTAGTCGGAATCTCCGGGTTGCCGCAGGACGGCAGCACAGCGAACTGAAATGCACCGTTCGAGTTAAAGAGTACGTCTACCGACAGTTCGGCAACACCCGGCGCGAACGCCTGAGCATTAGTATTTCCGTAGTAGGTCCGGCCGTCAATGAAGGCCGAAAACGGACTGCTACCCTGGGGCGACTCTTCCCGGCCAATACTGCGAGCACCTGACGCGACCACCTTTCCGTTCACAATGATCTCTCCGTTGCGCATCGCCTCGCCCCGGACCGCGTGGGCGGCAAAACTGGAATATTCGGCGCTGCTTAACCCGTAATGCGCATAGATTGCCTGCAGATCGGGCGTGTTGTTAACACCGTTTGTGTTGGCTTCCACCCTATCGATGAAACTACTCGGTGAACTGTAGCCGCATTTCATAATGTCGTTATCCGTACACGTTGCCGCAGATGCGTTTTGAACGCCCAACGGAACGACGCTGATGAGTATCGCCAAGATACTGATCGCACCGGCATAGGCCAGCTTTTGAAGTCTTGAACCACCCGATCGTCGCCGACGTAATAACATACCGTCCATCTCCTTAAGCCTTACCCTCTTAAGGTACACCCCTGAATATCTCCTGCTGTAAAGCACGTTACAGGTTGCACATTTGCTGTACATTAAAAGGCCCCGCTCGTCCCATGAGGGGCGGCGGGGCCTTAAGTTATTTTTAAGTATGAGCGGTCAGTTGTTTTGGTTTTAGCGGCGGGCCATCTTGCGGGCCAGGAACAGGCGGGCGGCGACGGTAGCCGTAACCACCGTACCGGTGAAGATACCGATGACATCGCCAGCACCAGTATTCGGCATAACCGGAGGGGGCGTGGTCGTGGTAGTGAAGCTTACTGGCACTGAGCAGTTGCTGCTTGTGACCGGCGTGCTGCCGTCAGGGGTGGTGAACTGTATGCTAGCAGTAATAGTACTGTTGTTTGCAAACGTGTGACCCTGGCCCTGTGAGGCTGCATTAACATCCGCGTAGGCGACCGTAGCTGTCGTGCCGTCACCCCAATTGATAGTCACATTGCCGGGAGTGGCAACGGTCGGACTAGTACTCGTGCCTGTAACTTTTACAGTAACTTTCTTGTTAGCGTTGTCGATAGCGCCCTGCGCAATGTTGCAGGTATAGCTGTAGCACTCGTTGCTGCCGGCCTGCACACCGGGCAGACATTGCAGCTGTGTACAACCGGTTTTTACTTCGGCAGTACTCTGCTGGCTGCTCAGTCCGGTCATGCTCATGAAGCCGGTGTTGTCGAGTGTTTCGGCCTTACAGCTCGGGTCGGTGTCGGTAGCAGTGTTACCGGCCACGGCACTGTAGGTGAATACCGTACTCTTGCCATTGGCAATGCTCGGAACCACCAGACCGTTACCGAAGAAGCTGCTGGTGTCAGTAGCGGAAACAGCTGTGCCGTCCTGCTGCAGCGTAGCAGTGGTGTATTTGATGTCGCTAGGCAGGGTGTCTTTGACGTTCACGTTGGTAATAGGAGCGTCACCGGTGCTACTTACCGTGATCTTGTAGTACACCGTAGCACCGCTCTGTACTTGGACATCGCTGCTGAAGGTGCCGTTCGCACTAGTACTTACCTGCTTCAAGATAGCGTAGTTGGGGTTGGGTGCCTGCTGAACCTTTATACTGAAGGCGCAGGCGCTCGAAGTGTAAGTCTTGCTGGTGGCAGCAGCCGTACCGGTTACCGTGAAGTTAGCAGTGTAGTTGCCAGGCGCATAGGTGTGCGTAGTCTGCACGCTTGCGTCGCTGCTCTTGATGGTAGCAGTGTTAGTGCCATCAAAGTTGAAGCTGTAGCCAGTAATCGTGACGTTCTGAGGGCTAGCCTTAGCAGTAAAGGTGTACAGCTGGCTGCCGGTCGTGGCGTCGGGAGCCCCGGCGACAGCGGTGAGGTTGGTGCAGGCCAGTGAGGCCGACGGAGCACAAGTAGTGCTTACCTTGGCGTTTGCGTTCAAGGTGCTGAGACCAGGAGCCGCAACGTAACCATTGTTGGTCAGGTTGTCACCAGGCTTACAGCTGGCGTCGTCGAAAGCAACAGTGCCTGCCTTAGCCGTGAAGGTAAAGGTGTCAGTAGCGCCGTTATTGACGGTGCCGACGTTCAAGCCAGTAGAGCTAAAGAACTTGCTTGCGTCGCTGCTACTTACGGCCTTACCGTTTTCCTGCAGCGTACCGCTGGTGTATACAATGCCGCTAGGCAAGGTGTCGTGCACGGTCACATTGTCAACTGGAATAGCGCCAGTGCTCTTGACCGCGATCTTGTAGTACACAGCGGAACCGCTGTTAACCGATACGTTGCTGCCGTAAGTACCGTTAGCAGCGGTGCTTACTTGCTTAGTGATACTGTAGCTCGGCTTCTTAGGCGTAGCCTTAACCGGGTTACCACAGCTAACGAGCATAGCGTTCTGGAACACACCGTTCTTCATGACAATGAGCGCAGCCAGCTGGCCGTTCTGGAAGGATACGTGCGTCGGACGGGTGTAGAAAGTAGTCTGACCGTATTTGACTGGATTGCTGCCAGAGAGGTTCTGACGGCCGGCAGTAATCGCACCGGTCGCAACCAGCGTGCTTTTGCCGTTAATCGTAGCGTATACATCACCTTCGGCGTTGCCGCTCACGTAGCCGCTGACGACATTGCTGGTGCTCAGGCCATTAACCATGCTGGTACTGATACCGAAGTAGTTGTACATATCCTGGATTGTGTAGTACTTGTTGTGGCCATCGCCGTTTGCATAAAGCTTTTTAACCTGTGCGATTTCGCTAGAAACCGAAGTCCCGTTCTGCGTTATACCACACCATATCGCCGCGTTGGCGTCACAGTCAGGCGTAGTAGTTGGTGCAGCCGCAGCGCCACTCATGGTGGCAAGGGCCGCAATACTGGCGATAGTCAGCGCGAAACCGGCAGCAATGGTGCGTGCCTTAAATTTGGTCGAGCTGACCTTGCTCTTGATCTTGGAGAATAATGACATTGTAATTAACACCTCTCGTTACAGCTACTATTAATAAGCACCAACCACCCCTAACGAGGTCGTCGCGTTACTTTCAGTACCCACCTGCCGAAAGAAACGCTTGCCTTTTAGACAATATGTCTATTTGACAAGCATTCTATCACTTTGTTTACAAAATGTCAATACTTATGTATAAAGTTGTCGCTTATACTTCGGTTACGCCATGTGCCCTGTTTTGGGGATTCTGAAGCCGAACGTACTGCCCTTGCCTTCTTCGCTCTCAAAGATTATGGAGCCGCCCTGCGCCAGTACGACCTTCTTAGCCATGAACAGTCCCAGACCCGTGCCATCTGGCCGGGCCTTTTGGGCATTATCCGCCCGGTAAAACTTAGTAAACAGTTTGCGCTGGACATCTTTAGGAACACCGATTCCCGTATCCTGCACCCTATACTCCACCGCTGACGGCGTTTCACGCAAGCTTACCGTCACCGTACCACCGGTTGGCGTGTAATATATAGCGTTGTCGATAAAGTTCATGACCACCTGGTGGATCTTGGTTTCGTCCAACATTAGCTTCGGGAAGGTCACCGGCTTGTCATACAGCAGCGTCAGTCCGCGTGCTCTGGCAGTTTCCGTCAGCTGGCCGACTTCGAACTGCACCAGCTCGTCCAGGTCAACTTCCGACGGCTCAATAACGAATTTGCCGGTGTTGAGCCGTGACAGGTTCAAGAGGTCAGAAATAAGGAACACCATCTGCTGCGAGCTACGGAACGATTGGTCAAGCAGCTTGCGCTGCTGGTCGTTGACAGGTCCGGCATCCCCTTCCAACACCATGCTCAGATAGCCCTTCACGCTCGTCAGCGGCGTCCTGAGCTGATGGCTCGCCATGCTGATGAAGTCATCTTTGGTACTGTCCAGCTCACGCAAACGCTTATTACTACGACTTAGCTGGCCGGTAGCGTGCTTTATGCGCTCCCGTAGGGTCAAGTTGAAGTTTTGGATTTCCTCAAATCGCAATGCATTCTGTACCGCGATTACCAGCTCGCTGGCAACAATGTTCACTACGTCGACATCTTGTGTAGTATATGGGTCACCACTCTTTTTACCACCCAGCAGAAGGTAGCCCACTTCTACGCTCGATGGTGTGGCAGCTAGCTTTGCAACTACTGCCACCTTGTCAGCTAGGAGGCTGTCCTTGACATGACGCTGAGCCTCGTTAAGCTCATCAGTCACTACGAGTAACCGCCGCTCGGTATCGAGCACGTCTCTGAGGTGCTCAAGCCGTGTGTCGTCAAATGGCTTGCGACGATCTGCGCTAACAATCCTAGTAGCCTTTGCGTCGTCCATGATCACGAAGGTACAGAAAGTAGACTTTAAGTTTTCTTCAAGCATTAAAGCTGCACTTTGCAACAGCTTTTCTAAGTCATAGGTCGACACTAAATTTCTGTTGAATTGATCAAGAAATTTTTGTGTGTCATAAGCATCGCGGTAAAACAATTTGTTCGTGATCTTATTGAAGAATCTCTGCAAGACAGGAAACGTAAAAACCAGGACGACTGTCAAAATCGAGAATACGATTTGTTGACCTAATCCAAGCTGCCTGTCTTTAAAAATAAGGCGAGCAACAATACCAAAGGCGAGAAATCCGTAGAGCAATACGGCCACTAGAACCGTCAAGGCATAGGCAACTGATCGAGCAACGATCAGACGGATGTCAAAGAGGCGGTGTCTTAAGATTGCAAACCCTATCATCACAACCATGACCAGCAGAGTAAGAGGGATCGCAAGTTGCGAAACGGCGCTCGAAGTAAAGATCGTTGTCGTAATCCCCGCCACAACTATAGCCTGAATTATTGCAAACCCTAGAATGTAACTCCGCTGCCGTTCCGCGGATGTACTTTTTTGTATGTTTCTAACGAACAGGCCGACGCCGTAAAGCAGACATAGAAAGAGGAAAAGTAGCTTGATGGTATAGAAAGGACCTACTTGCGAAGAAATACCCGACAAGTTGGCCGTCACCTTCTGAACAGAGAGCGGCGTCAGGTCAAAGCAAGAGATAGTAATCGCTATACCTACTAAAATTCTGTCAAGTCTTATGTGGGCGCTACTAAGCTTGTCTGAGGCGTAGGCTTGCATGAATAATACGAAGAACATGACGAGTGTATTCGAGAAAACATATGAGGCCCGTATTAGCCATAGAGATGCCGTAGGATAAGTGATGATTTGTGCCAAGTATTGCAACAAGAGCCATGGAGCGATCGCGAAAGATAGATATGAGAAGTACAACGTTGACTTTGAGTCGCGTCTGTAAAATGTTAAAAGCCCAACGATAAAAATCAAGAAAGTCGTGGCAACATTTATAATAGAGATGGCAGCTTCCATTTCTTAGGGTATTATACTAAATAGATTCGATATTGAACTATTCCGCTTATGCACACCCCTCCAACGGTCCCGACCTTTCCAAACTTTAGGAAGTTTAGTTTTGCCGATAAGGAATGGTATGACGATTTCTACTCCAAATTTTTGCCATCTGCGGACTTAAGTTTTGAAAATCTCTTCGTTTGGTGTAACCTCAAACATGATTTACAAATCAGCACGCTACACGGCAATCTGATCTTCACTTTCACCGACCCATTTACTGATGAAGGCACGCTTTTCTTCACCGTACTTGGCGACCAACATCCACTAGAGACAATCCGCGGTATTCAAGATACCCTGCCTAAACATCAAGCTACTATGTTACCCGAGTGCTTTGTTGCTCCCATACTTGAAAGTTGTAGCGGCAAGATCACTGAAGATAGAGACAATTGGGACTACATCTATTCCATAGAGAAGTTCGTCCACATGGAAGGAGGCGACTACTTGAGGCTACGTACTAAGATCCGCCGCTTTTTAAAGTCGGTCGAGCACCAAGTAGAGATATTCGAGCTGGATATAAGTGTATTAGAGAACCAAGTTACGCTGATTAACGCTATGCATACATGGGACCTAATGTTTTCACTTACCGAAAATGACCCGCAGCGCATTGAAAATGTAGTCTTGGATACCCTCTTCTCACTCCAGGGACCGCTACGCCACCACTGCTACGCGTTTCGCTTTAACGGCAGTTTACAGGGGTTCGTTATCTGCCACGATGTTCCCCAAAGCGGATACGTACTAGTTAACCATATAAAGTGCAGCTATAAGTACAAGTATATGTTTGATACTATGTTTTTTTATGTTCTAGATAAGTCATTAGAGAAAGGATACAAATACGCAAATCTAGAGCAAGACCTCGGCCTAGAAGGCCTACGAGATCATAAGCTATCGCTTAGGCCGCAAGGCTACATTAAGAAATATAAATTAGAAGCTAGTTTGTGATAGTCCGCGCACGGTACACATGCTGGCTGATCTTCCGCGGCTGCTCGCACAATGAGACACCGGTGCCATTGATGTAATCGTATACACTTCCCGGTATGTACCACTCTGAAACGTCTGTCGACTCAAAGGCAATCTCATGCTGCATGCCTGTCTGCGAGGCAAGCTCCGTTATAAGCTGAATCAGAGGCTTCGAGTGGCCGCCGATTCCGTCCGCCGTGGCTACAATCCCCCCGAAGAACCATAACTGCCGACCCGGCTCAGTGTGCGCTCTAATGAATTCAGGCTTTAGCCAACTACAGGCATCAATGTTATCGAAGAGGTAGGTAAAACACACCGGCTTGCCGTCTCTGAAGCTTACTGGCACTATAGCGTTCGAACTATATAGCAGTTCTCGGAACTCCTCTTCCGTATCCTCCATCGAAATAGGATGCGCGCTTCCAAGCCATTGGAACCTGCTTTTGTACAGTTCCCACATCTCTTGGAATAGCCTTTCATCAATTTCATTTGGCCTAAGCAACGTCATGCCATCAAGAGGCAGTAGCAGCGCCTCCCCTCTACTAACCCTCTCATCAAACACCGTCTTTATATCTTTTTCCTCGCCGGTTACCACTTCGGTAGGATTGAGGTGTGTAACACGTGCTGTGAAGAATGATAGTGAGGCAGCGCTAGGCTGGGTTGACACATCTTCGTTATGAAACTCTACTTCAGCGGTAGCCTGCGGCAATGTAGTCATAATGCCTTCGTATATAGCTGCAGCCACGTGGTCATCTTGAGCGTAGTCAAAAAAGAGCTTGTAGTCAGGCATTACGCCGCGAGATAAACGGCCAAGAATTTCCTCTTGATGCCTAAAGAATAGTGATGGCGTTATATTGACATAGAAGCACTGCTCTTCACTAGCAGCATGTGTGAGCTCTCTGCACCTTGAAAGATCATAGCCTGCAACGTACTTAATAGGCGTCAAGACTGGAAATTGCATGCCATCATGATCGACGCTAATGGTTCTAAAATCAGCAAGAGAATCGGCATACAATGTCGGGTCAAAAAGTCCGGTCTTACGTACACCCCTACTGTCACTGTCGGTTAGCTCCCTGTACCGAGCAAAGTTGTCTACATCGGTCTCCGCTGTGGGGGCAAAATTCGCGCTGTGGGGATATAACTCTATGTCAGTTGCCATAATGGATTCACTCCTATACTCCAGCTGGGGCGGCCGCTGGGGGACTCAGACCGTCAATCGGTTCCGCTTCATTTGTTATTGCAGCCTGTCTATTACGCGCTCGACGATTGCTATTCCATTTCAGAAGCTGCGACATGGCGAACAAGCCTCCAAGAATCAACGGGCTCTTTAGGAACGGCACGACACCGGCTGGCGGAATAACGCCACCTAGTTCCGCTTTCGTTGCGCCGGTCAGTATGACCTCACTCCATCTGGGTCCAAGTTCGGCAATATTTTTGGTGGCGGCAGCTAATCCGTTAATAAGGGTGAAGTTTACTATTGCCAGAGCACCTATGGCTCTTACTCCAGTTCTTACATTTTTACCAAACTCTGGGCTAAGGTGTTCATTGTATTTCTCCAGGATGTACCCCGGCGACCCCATAAATAGAGTCGTCGATGCAGTTGCCGCCTTCGCGAGCAGCGAGCTCCTGTCTCGCCTCCTCAATTCCTCACCACGCGCCGTGGCCCCCTTCAGCATCTCGCCCGTGGCAAGAGTGTCGACTGGCGGCACATTACCCGCTTCTAGTGACTCAGCCTCCGGCAGCGTAGTGTCCGCGGTAGCACGCTGACTATCAGACACATCTTTGTCCTTCTGGAAGCGCTTAACATAGAGCCACTTTGCAAGCCGAGGAAACTTTGACAATGCAGCTGAAACGAATAAAGTTGAGGCGGTCTCTATACTCAGGCTAGCGCCAGCTACTGCGGCACCAGGCGTAACGTATGCCCTCCAGCCGCTCACATGTGATAGCGTATCAGTAGCAATATTGACGTAGGCAAGATCCGCTACAGCAATATGAGTCCCCACGACAGCGACACCCCCGACACAGAGAACCTTACCAAGAAAGGAGGCATGCGCAAGTTCTTCTCGCAATACCCTAAACAATGATTTCGAGGCAAGCACCTGCTCACTTTCTTGCGGACCATTTTCTTGGTCGTCTTGTGCTACTGGCAGCGCCTCTTCCTCAGCTGCGCCTTGACCACCTGTACTAGGTACTTCTTTATCTGCTCCCCCGATAGGAGCGGACAAGGACGTCAATTCTGCTTCCGGAGCAGCGTAGGTCGTTACCCTTAAGTCAGATATGAGCCCTGAATAGATCGGTAATTCCGGATCAGCCGGCAAAACTAGAGAGCTTTCCGTTATTGTCAGCTCTGGCAGTAGTTCATACATATTTAGATCCCAGCAAATTTAGCACCACTGTGCCGGTCGCTTATGTGGTAAACAGCGAGTTTAGTTGAGTCTGTTCTGATGCTGGTCGCTAGATGAATTTGCATAGTCAGGTCCAGTGGATACACATATTACAATAAGATTGCATACTTGTCAATTACTTTTTGGTAAATAAAAACACGGAACAACCTTTTAACTATGGTTGCTCCGTGTTCGTGCTTCTAATGTACCATTCTAAGCGTAGCAGTTAGTCGCTGGCAAAATCAATAAGAAAATACACAAGCTGCTTATGCCATCTAGTATGCACCATATGACCATCCTCTCTGTGGATACAGTTCGACAAACAGATTACTAGGGTAAATCAGTGGCGACAGGTTTCGACGGGCCCGGCTTCACACTACCGTAATGCTTCCCAGGCTTCGCGCGGCACAGTGGGCTCAGGGTTCGCACAAACGTAGGTCTTGGGGATAGTGAATCCGTTAAAAGTACTCGCATAGCAAGTACTGTAGGCACCAGTGGCGTGAATAAAAACCTGGTCACCAATCGTCAGCCCAGCCGAGAGAGGCACGCCGAATAGAATGCTGTCTTGACTGTCGCAGCTCGGACCGGTGAGATTGTAGAGTTGTGTGCTCAGATTGGATTGCGAATCGCTCACTGGGAAACGCAGAGTATTGCGCGTTTCAAGCGCCTCCATGACACCGTTAAAGGCCCCTACGTCCAGATGAAGCCAAACTTTACCATTCCGCTCCGCTATACCAATGATGGTACTCACCAGCGTACCAGCATTTGCCACCAGATAACGGCCAGGCTCAGCTGCCAAGGCTACCGAATAGGGAAGGTATCTGGCTAGAGCCGCCGTAATGGCAGCACCATATTCGGTGATGGGTGGTACAGGTGTTTCATAGCTTGCCGGAAAGCCGCCGCCTATATCCAATAACTCCACTTTGATGCCTCGTGTCTCTAGCAAACGCATGAGTTTCGCAGCCTCGGCAATTGCAGTTTCCCAAGGCTTTGGAGACTCCATTTGAGAGCCTACATGGAAAGCAATACCGTAAGGTTTGAGCCCTAAGTTCGCCGCCAAACCCATGAGGTCAGCGGCAACACTACCATTGACTCCAAATTTGCCTTCGCTCGAGACAACACTGTCGTAGGCTGGAGCTTTCAGGCGCACCATAACAGCGGCACCAGGCGCGTATTCAGCGATTTTGTGGAGCTCAGCCTGGCTATCAAACGAGAAGCGCCAAACCCCTGCTTGGTGCGCACGATGAACATGTGCTGGTATCTTTACCGGATTCGTAAAAAGGAGGCTACCCGGGTCTACTCCGATCTTGCGTAACACATCCATTTCGGTGGCCGAGGCAATCTCGAATCTCCCGCCCAAGCTAACGATATGCTTAGCGAGGCGCGGGTCAGGGTTGGATTTGATAGCATAAAACGGCGTGACATCAGGCATGGACTGACATATCCGACGGTAGGCTGTGGTCACTGTAGGTAGATCAATGACAAGATACGGGGTCTGCAGCTTACCAAGTGGAGATACGAAAGGAGGGATAGATCGTGCGTGATCGGTCATAACGGGTTCCCTTACTAATTGTAGCGTAATCCACCCATACCAGCTTACTATACGCGTTCCTGCTACGTAGCTGCGGTAATTCTAGACTTGGGATGAAAAGGATCGTTATTAAGTAACTAATCTCAGAGGCGTGAGTGTAAATTACACGCTAGTACTTTTGCCCCACCCAAATCAAACCTGCTATGCTACGAAAGGGCGGTGCATTAGCACTTGCAAACTCTAGATGAGCCAGACTGACTTCAGCAACTACAAGATCGCGGTCGTTGAAGATGACCTGCCGATCCGCGACTTATACCTGACCAAGTTAGAGTTCAGTGGTTTTACGGTGCGTGCCGCGACTAATGGCCGTGAGGGGCTTGCGCTCGTCAAAGAATTCCAGCCGGACATATTGCTACTTGATCTGTTCATGCCCGAAATGAACGGCGACGAAGTACTCCAACGCATCCGAAGCGAAGAATGGGGCGCGAACATGCGCGTTATCATCCTAACTAACGTCAGCCGCAGCGAAGCACCTCAGATACTTCGCCTTTTAAGCGTCGACCGCTATATTGTCAAAGCGCACTGCACCCCCACACAAATCGTGGACGTCGTGAAAGATGTGTTGCACATCAGGTCATAAGTCCTGTTTTTAATTGTACCCTGTGGCTGGCTATGCTAACCTCGCAGTATGGCCACACCCAACTTCCTGATCGTACCTGCAGAATCAACCATAGAGCAATTTGGCGGTACCGCCATACTAGAATCAACACCATCAGGTGGGTTAAATGTAGTAGATTTCCGACTGCTGGGGCAATCGCCAGTTAACACGCCATTGTCGTCGCTGGCCGCCGAAGCTGCGTTGGCAGGTGTTGCGCCGGATCTCGTAGCTGGCACGGAGGCCCGCAAACGGCGCACGATCCGGGAATGGATTGCCGGTACCTGGCTTGGCAAGACCGTTGTCGCTGTCTCGGCCGCGGCCACGTTTTACGGTGTCACCGGTGTTGCGGAAGCAACGGCCGCCAGTGCCAGCACTACAATGGTCGCTGAGGTTATTGGCACGGGCAGCTCAGGCCTCTGGCTGCACAGCGGCTCACCAACAGGTCCGCTGGACCTGACGATGCCGGACGGGGATAAGTTTGACGTGTCCTGCTTTGAGCAAGGCCCTAATGTTGGTGGCTATGTAGATTGGCTAAAAGGCACAGACGAAAGCAGTGGCCACGAGGGACTTGCTTCGGACGCTTACCTTTACACGAACACTGACACATCAAATGAAAGTGCAGAGCTAGCAGCGCAGGGAGTGCCGGAATGCGGAAGTGAGCAACAATCGCCAGAAGGTATTCAGGGTGACACCACCGGCCCGGAGCAAACAAATGTATATAACCGCCAGGCCGCGGTAGATTGGGCGCTCGAAAATGCCGAAGATCAAGCCCCCGCCTCGGCCTCCTGCACCTGGTTCGTCAGTAATGCCCTGTGGCAGGGAGGTCTTGCAAAAACGCCGGAGTGGACTTCTGACGGCACGCTCGGTGGCCCGCTACATGGGGACTATCAGGCTTATGTTGAAAATGTACAGCCGTTGCCGGGTACACAGACAGCGTGGAACGCAGAGGATCTACTGTCATACCTTAGAAACACCTATCCGGACTCTACCTGGGAGAATATAGATTTCAGCTCCAACAATAATGATCCCGCAGACGCTCAGATAGGTGACCTCGTTTTCTACAACTGGGGTACTGGTGAGGGCGTAAGCCATGTGGCGATCGTAACAAAAATAGAGCCGAGCGGCTACCTGGACGTCACGGATTGGAGCACCTACGAGGACGATGGTACACGACCGTCCCCGGTTGAAATGCGCGGTGTCACGTACTCGGCCGTTCACAACACGTGGCTTCAAAACAGATACCCGAACGTCTCCGCTCATCTGCTCCATATTAATACCACAGGAAGCCCCGGTAATCCTTAATTAAGGAGTTAAGATGCGCGATTTGAGAGTTCGCCTACCTAAATACCCCGAAGAGGCTACGCTCATTTTTATACTGTGGATGGTGCTATTCTGGGCCGCACCGTTGCCGTTCCAAGGGCCGGAATTCGTCGGATCGTGTCAGAATATTCATATATACTCTTGCACATTCATCCAAACTACCCGCTGGCACTGGCTCGGTGCTTTCCATGCTATCCTGAGCCCAGAAGGCAAAGACTACCCCGCAGTCATGCAGTATGAACCGACTAGCGCCTGGGAACTACGGGCGTGGGTCGCTGGATCGCTCGTACTAGCGAGTATCCTATGCATTGTCGTGGGTACTTTCTTTGGCTCAACCAGGCGAAGGGCCGACACTCCCTCAAGGTCGAATATTGATAAAACTTCTCACCTTGACCGCAGTTTGTAAAACCTATATACGCTCATACCTTAGTTTCGACTTCTTCCACACCAAATATGGTAAGCAGGTAGTTTCTGTCCTTAGTAAGGCTCGACTGTAGCAGAGTAAACCCTGCCCTCTGCGCTTCATCAATAATCCCCAAAGTCGATTTGTGCCATACACGAAGCAATAAGATTGTGCTGTCCTTTTCCAGATTGACATCCCGGACGCTGTCATCAAATTTGAATCGTATTGTAATAGCCGTGTTCAGCCGGATGCGCACATACCGCATCAGTCGTTTCTCGTCGAACCCCATTTCCACTCTATACAATTCTTCAGTTATGTTCAGCATTTCGGGCACAAAGCGATGGCTCGGAGACAAGGCGGTGGATTCGGGGGTGGGATTAAATTGGAAATAGGTTCGCGACGTATCCGTGTCAGGTTTATCAGAACAGATGAGCAAAGAGTGTGCATCCATGCTACCGTTAATTATCCTGAACGGGTCAGAAAAGGCGCGGAAATTTGCAGCGGTGTGGCCAAGAAAAAGCATCAAGTTAAGTGTCTGGTCTGCTTCCCTGCTCAACATGTCATCAACCAGCACATCGTTGAAACGCTCGTAGGAAAAATCCCTAACATGGCCTTCGAACGGAACCGCACCACCAAACCACTCTTTGATATTATCTTCCGCAATACGTAGCATTTCTTCACTTAGGTCTATGGCTATGTAACGATGTAGTAAATTCCGCTCAACGAGATGCTCAAGAAGCTCTCTCACGGGCATCGCGTTTCCCGGTCCTATATCCACGACATTGACTTGGTTATAATCCTCAATGAGACGATCAAGCGCCTCAAGATTGGTATGAATGAGCTCCTGCGTCCCCTTGAGCAGGTTTCCCAGCCGTGGCGCCTTCATGTCGCGATGCATTTGCCGGTCCCAACCCTGGGCACCTTCAGCAAAGTAACCATACTGGCGCGGAATCTCACCATGAGTCTTCAGGCTTGTGATGATGTCGAGTATTTGTTTTCGATTGTATTGCTCATAAAATTCCGGCTTTGGCGTAATAACCTTGTGGAAGCGCACATTGCGATACTTCTTACCCTCTTCGGCCAGCTGCCGCAACACAACCACATTGCTCTGCGTGTCGGCGATATGTGTTCGGCCGTCCTGTTCCATCAGTGCAAGGTTTATCTTCCCCTGTTTGGCGCCCTCAATCCAGTTATAGACCGTCTTGAGTGAGACGTGATATTTCCGAGCCAGTTCTGAGTGTTTAAAATAAGGCATCACTGTAATTATAATAAACTCCTAAAAGATTATTGAATGCTACAAACTTTTTGTGTAGCATAGTAGTGGGGAGCGCTCCCTACTACATGCTTCGACATGGGTACGAATGGTACACCTTTGTGGGTTTTTGTGCAATAACCTGTATAACACGCAGCGAGGCTTTATATGCTGTTATGTAGCATTAGCCACAGACATCTTATCTCAGCCGTATCACTCCTGATTAGACCCCGTTATTCGGCCCATAACAAGCCCCTGGGTGAATGTAAATAATTAGCAAAGTATAGGAGGGAGCTTATGTCTACTACATTACCAATGGCACGTACAATTTCCCGTTCGAAAGTACGACCAATCGTCGTGCGACCTACCAAGAGCACTGTTTTCACTAAGTTTACGGGGCGACTGCGCGTCGCACCGCAACAACAGGCTCAACTGTCACTCGGCGTATACGGAACTGACCGGCTTGAGAAGGGCTTTTCCGTGCAGCTCAAGCCCGCACCCGATCCTGAGGAGTGCGTGGTAACACAGATACTTTCGGCCGGTACCGACCAGCGGCATGAGCTTATATTGACCGTCGCCAACTATGGCGGTCGCGCCGTAACCGCCGACGTCTGGCAGATGTAGCAAATCACACGTCATTGTATTTGTCACCGTGAGCTCGTATCATGTGACTATGGCTAAAATCGTAATCGTAGAAGACGACCAGGCCATCAGCCAGATGTATAGGCTGAAATTCGAGGCCGAGGGCTACACGGTCGAAACGGCCGGCAATGGCAAACTCGGGCTTGAACTGGTCGAAAAAATGCGGCCGGACATTATCCTGCTGGACATCATGATGCCCGAGATGAACGGCGACGAAATGCTCGAAAGATTACGGGCGACTGACTGGGGTAAAAACATAAAGGTCATCGTCCTGACCAACGTCGGGCAGGAAGAGGCGCCCGAAAGCTTGAAGCGCGCGGGCGTACGCAAATTTATCGTTAAAGCAGAAATGACGCCGCGTCAGGTGGCTGAAATGGTCAAATCCGAGCTGGCGGCATAACGGAGCGCGTGGCCATGCAGCCGGACGAGTTTATATATACAGCCTTCAATGTGAGCGGCGATCGACGCACAGTCGTCTTTGAATACTGTCTGCGCCATACCGGCGCAGAGCACAGCTTCAGTGAGTCGCTGACCTTTCCGGTACCGCTTAAAGATACGCCTGAGCAAATCCGGTCCTTGCGGTCGCTTCATCTGGCACTCGGGATCAGTTATTACAAGATTTTTGTGCCACCAGTTGTCACCCACCCATACGCCATGGACGACACTGAGGCGGGCTTTTGGAATACCGTATGGCGGCATGGCTTAGGGCAATTTTTATACGATAATAACCTGACCGCAGATAAGCTGGCACGGTTTACAGCGCACGATGGGCAGCAGTTTGAGGGCACGACGGCCGACAACGAAGCAACGGGAGCATTCTTAGGCCTCGGCGGTGGTAAAGACTCGATAGTAGCCGGCGAACTCTTGAAAGCCACCGGCACTGCTATACGCGGGTTTGTCATGGCTACCGGTGAAGCTTTGGGACAGGCCGGCGAAGTTGCGAAGGTAATGGACATACCTTTGCAGGCTGTTGAGCGGCGATTGGATATCCATCTTTCAGAAGTAGATAAAGCGCCTGATGCGTATCACGGTCACGTACCAATCTCGCTTATTTTTGCGCTTGTGGGTACAGCGCTCGCTATTGCGACCGACACCGCTTACGTAATGGTCGCCAACGAGGCCAGCGCCAGCATTCCACAGCTGGAGCACGAGGGGCAAACGATAAACCATCAGTGGAGCAAGTCCTTCGAGGCCGAGCAAGCTATCCAGCAATATATCCAACGTCTGATCGACCCACGCGTCACCTACTTCAGTGCCATCCGCCGGCTCACGTCGATCGGCGTAGCCAAATTGTTTGCAAACTACCCGCAGTATTTTGAAGTGTTCACCAGCGACAACACCGTATTCCGCATTGACCCGGCACGCCGGCCGAGCGGGCGTTGGAGTTTGGAGAGTCCAAAGTCGTTGAGCAGTTACGTACTGCTGGCACCTTGGTTAAGCGATGGCAACGTACGGCGCATATTCGGCATTGATTTCCTGAATGAGGTGTCGCTTGCCCAACTGTTTCTGGAAATGACCGGCACGGAAGGCCATCCGCCGCTTGATTGCGTAGGTACACCGGAAGAATTGATATTGTCCATGAACCTGCTGGCCCGCGACGGACGCTACGGCGATAAGGCGCTCATGCAGCTGGCACGCGAACGCGGTATTATCCACGAAGCCGATTGGGATGAACTATTGCAGAAGTTACTACAGTTGCAAGCAGATGAAGCTCTGCCCGCCAAACTGCGCGACACCATTGCAAACCTCCTGCAGCAGGGCCTCTCGGCATGAAGTTTGACCTACCTGAATTTGCCGGTAAAGACGTTGTATTTGTGGGTATAGGACAAGGCCGTTCGATGGCCGGGGTAGAGGAGCTACTCGTCAGGCACGGGCACATCAAAAGCTTCAGAGGCGTCGACCGTCAGCGTAGTGTCACCGAAGCGTACGGTTTCCTGCGAGATTACGACCCGGCCACGACGGTATTCTTAAAGAACGAGGCTGTGCAGGCTGAGCTCGTACCTGTGCCATATACCTCAATCTGGCAGTTGTTCTTCCGGCTGGCGCGGGACAACCAACTGACCACGGTCGGTATCACCGGCACCAAGGGCAAAAGCACCACTACGTCACTGACAGCCACCATTTTGCAGCACGCTAGTAAAAAAGCGGTACTGGCCGGCAATATTGGAGTATCGCCATGGGAAGCGCTGGCCAGCGCCACACCCGATACTATTTTCGTGCTGGAACTATCCAGCTACCAGCTGTCGGATCTGACACTTAGCCCGCACATTTCGGCCTGCATTAACTTATACAACGACCACACCGACTGGCATGGTTCACTCGAAAATTATTGGGAAGCTAAGCACAACATAATGCGCTTTGCCGGACCTGGCGACGTCTTTATATACAACCCGGACTTTGAGGCGCTACAGGCATGGGCGGCAGAAGCCGCATGTCACACCATCGCCATCAACCCATCCGAAAAGCTAGATTTAAGCGGAGCAAAACTATTTGGCGAGCACAACATATTAAATGTGCTGGTTGCCCGCGAAATCGCCCGCCAGTTTGACGTCCCGGATGAAGTGAGCCTGGAAGCTATCCGTCAATTCGAGCCACTCCGGCACCGCATGCAAACGGTTGCGACCGTGCAGGGCCGTACCTATGTGGACGACGCCATAGGGATGACTCCGGAATCCACGCTCGCCAGCTTAAGCGCCGTGACCCAAAACATTGGGCCGGTTGGCTGCTTGCTGCTGGGTGGCCAGGACCGCGATTACGACTTTACAGAGCTGATGAAGGCAGTAGCCGGTTATAACATTCCCCATCTGGTACTCTTTCCTGAAACAGGAGGCAAAATGCGCGCCGCTCTGCCCGCCGGATACACACCACACCTTTTCGAAACCCAGTCCATGGCAGATGCGGTGGCATACGCAGCTGGGCACGCGCCGGAAAATTCAGTGGTGCTTTTGAGCACTGCGGCGCCAAGTTACTTACTGTGGAAAGATTTTGAAGAAAAGGGTGACCAATTCCAGACGGCTGTTAGAGCTTTGTCGTAACACCGGTCCGTGCGGCACGGATCACGTTATCAAACAGGGCACAGATAGTCAGCGGCCCGACGCCGCCTTTACGCGGCGTAATGGTCAAATCATCGCGCTCGTAGACGTCGTCGGCTAAGTCACCTACAGTCTTGCCGTGCTCGCCAGCCACGCCGGCGTCGACTACCACCGTGTTTTCCTTGATCATGTCGCTGGTAATCAGGCCGGGCTGACCGGTGGCAGTTATGAGTACATCAGCTGACTCGACCACCGCACGGATATCTTTGGTCGCGCGGTCAACCACCTCAACGTCATAGCCGGTTGCCTTAAGGATACGCTCTAGCGGCGCTCCCACCAGTTTGCCGCGCCCTACGAGCACAATGTGTCTACCTTCAAGTGCTACATTATAGCCGGCCAGCAGCCACCGTATAGCCAGTGGGGTTGCCGGTTCCAGCACCGCATCCTTACCGAGTGCATCAACATCTTTGACGGACACCACCGCGCTGCAGATTTCATCCGTCTCGGCCGGGTCAGCCAGCGGCAGCTGCACGATTATACCGTGTACCCCGGGGTCTGCATTTAACTTGGCGATGAGCGATTTCGCTTCGCTCTGCTCTATTCGGTGCACATCCACGTCGACCAAAATATCCGCACCGTAACGCTGCTTCATGCGTACGTACGTCGCGATTGCCGGATGATCTACTGTAATGATAATAGCCAGCTTTGGCTGGACGCTCGCACTCTGACGCAACGAGCGCACCTCGTGCGCCTGTCTTTCCTTGATAAAACCAGCCAGTTCGCTGCCGTTCAGAATCTTCATCGCCCCTATTGTAACAGATAAGGCCGAAAATTGTTGTGCAAAGCGCGACAAACATATATCATGCTACAGATGAATGAACACCAACGGGCTCTCGTAAACTATATTACCGACCAGCTAGCAACCGTCGGGGACCCTGACGCCATATACACTCAGCTGGTCGCCGCCGGATGGCCGGAGGATCAGATCCGCCAAGCATTTTCTACGCTGCACGCACAAATACTACCGACAGCCGTACAACCACAACCGGCACCGGCTTCAGCCGCTCCGGATCAGCCTAAGCAAGTGCTTCCCCAGGCGACTGGCAGCAAACGCGGTCGTATCCGTACCGGTCGGGCACTGCTGCAGCAAAGCGTACGATTGCTAAACGGCAACCGCTATCTGTTCCGCTATATGCTCATGACGTGGGTGGTCATCATGGCAGTCGAAATCGTACTGTTCCTCGTTATCTATTTCGCCCCAAGCATACTCCTGAACGTGTACGGTACAGGCCCGGCATGGTATCCGTTCGTGTTCTTAAGCTACGTCGCAATTTATTTTCTCATCAACTTCTACGCCGCCGCACTGGCCGGCAACATACAAGACATATTTAGGGGCCAGCGCAAACCCTATCAGGCCTACATTGCCGCGACGCGTGGCAAAGCCGGTCCTATTTTCGTCTTTTCTGTAATCGATGCGATAGTCGGCATGATACTGCGCTACGTAGTCGAGCGTGTCCGCTTTGTCGGCTGGATCCTGGTATGGCTGCTCGGAACCGTCTGGTCACTCGGGACCATGTTCGTGCTACCCATGATTATGGATATGGATGTGTCGGCACCGCAGGCAATTAAACAGTCTGTAAGGTTCTTTAAGCAGACGTGGGGTGAGGGCGTAACCGCCAAGGTCACTGTAAACGCGCCGCTCGGGCTAATCACACTCTTGCTCTGTTTGGTGTTCTGGCCCCTGTTCATCATTGCAATGCTAAGCGGCAGTGTCCCGCTAGTAATTACACTCGCGTTCGTATACGTATTCCTCCAGGTTACTATTGCCATCATCGGTTCGTTCGCTAATAGCGTCGTGAACATTGCGCTGTACTACTACGCTACTACGCACCAGGTTCCGCCCGGATTTAGCGCCGACATGCTCAACCAGGTCTTCGTAAAACGGAAACGTCGTTTCGGCAAAAAGGCCGGCAACGCCGACAGTAGCCATCCAGCTTCTGCTGCATTGTAGACATTGCAAAAACAGAGGTATTTTGGTAGAATAGCCCCGTTAGTCCGCTTTGCGGAACTGATATCGGGCCAGTAGCTCAGCTGGTTAGAGCGTCTGCCTCTTAAGCAGAATGTCGTGGGTTCAAGTCCCACCTGGCCCTCCAAGCATAAGCACTATGAAAGACTCCTCAATCGAGGAGTCTTTTTGTTTGATATAATACTGCCATGAATATATGTCCCATTTGTAAATACGATAAATTAGAAGTACCAGCTTACGAAAATATTAATAACTTTAGCCAAGAAGAGCTTGATGCATTAAGTCCACCATACGACGACACTCTCGGTAAGCCATCTTATGAAGTATGCCCAAAATGTGGTTATGAGTTTGGTAATGACGATAACCCAGGCACAGCGAAACCTGTCTCGTTTAGCGAATATCGTTCGGAATGGGAAAATGAAGGTTCGAAATGGTTTGACCAGTCAAGGAACCAGCCTCAATAATTGTCCTGATAAGTTCCACTGTGTCCCTCCAAGCATAGGCAGTATAAAAGACTTCTCAAAAGAGAGGTCTTTTTGTTTTATACTGACGTTATGTCTGAGCAAAAACTTACACGTGAGTTCTCAATTTGCCTGCTGCCATCGGATGACGTAGCAACTGATATTGAAGCCATCAGAAATAGCTTGCCCGACTCACCATACCGTGACGACATCCCGCATATCACATTACTTCGAGGTATTACAGCAAATACGGACTTGTCAGATGACGCACTTGTGCAGGATGTTGAAAGTATCCTGTCGCCTGGAGATAACTTGCCATTTGAAGGGCATGTTCTAGGCATCGCTAATAAGAGTAACCAGTTTTATAGTTCCACTGGACTTATACTCTTAGAGGCATCCTCTCAGTTGATTGAGTTCAGAAAGCAAGTGGTTGACCACCTAGAGCAGCGCGGCTACAGCGTAGAAGCCCAAGAACTTACAGACTTTACGCCGCACGTAACCATTCGGCTCGGCGTAGCTCTTGAAGGCACAAGCCTACATGATGCAGAGGAGTTATTTCGTGATCGGATTATCACTTTTAGCAGTTGGCTAGTCTTTAGGCTAATCAGGGAGGATGACAAACGCGTTACGCACCAAGTCTGGCCCCATTCGATTTGATTTCTGACGCAACAGCACTTACTGTGGCCCTCCAAGCATAAGCACTATGAAAGACTTCTCAATCGAGAAGTCTTTTTGTTTGTCACGCTCTTATGTACAGTAATGCTATGCATTACTACGTAGTTGGTGTGAATGGGAGCGGAAAAACAAGTCTGCTCAAGGCAATCTCTGTACATACTGGCATCGAAGTAGTCCATGGCACAGCAGAATTAATGAAATATTTGAGCATCCCAGGTGACTACGCTGCATTACGAGCTATGAATCAGGATGAGGTACTTATGAAATGGGGCGAGACCGCCCAGCACTTACTGAAAGAGTACGACAGTAAACCATTCCTTCTTGACACTCATATTCTTAACTTAACCAACGGAACAATAATTCGCCGAGATGGCGAGTGGATTCAAAATTATGACGCACTTGTTTTAATAAAGGCTGAGCCAAAAACTATTTTAGCCAGGATATCGCAAGATATAGCTAAAGACAGAGCGTTGTTCCCGTCTGGATTAAGTCATGAGCAAAAACTGAACATGCTCGATAAGTACCAGGATGAAACCGAGAAGCTGTTTTATGAACTCTGCGAGCTATATCGTTTGCCTCATTTCATTATCCAAAACGACAGCACTCTTGATGATGGTGTAGCAACATTTACAAACTTTGAAGCTGGTAAATAAATACACGATTATTTATTAAACTTCCCACGAGCTTCCGCTCGGGGAATTAGCTGACTCAAAACAACTCGACGTTGTTTTGCCCGGCATCCTCTTTGCCCTGGTTCTGGATGTAACGACGAATGAGCTGCTCATTAACACCG
>Ga0265338_10000182_pt1 | contig 117651 bp, 110 predicted proteins | sample 42126metaG_FD_193579 | JGI IMG/M metagenome (GOLD analysis project Ga0265338, IMG submission 193579) | Rhizosphere microbial communities from Carex aquatilis grown in University of Washington, Seatle, WA, United States - 4-21-26 metaG | ecosystem: Host-associated > Plants > Roots >...
GGCTGTATGTAGGATATGACACTTTCTCTGGGGGCGATCAATACTTTTCCCCCTAATAAGACCACTTATCGGTTAAGGCAGGACGTATCCACACAAGGGTTAGGATCGTGCGACTTGCGGTTGAACCTTCCTGCTTTGACTTCACCCTCCCACTGCTCCCACCAATCTCCCCCATCCGATGACAGCTTGTCCACATCGACCCACCGAGAATCCCTGCCTGCGGCATGTAGTTCCTGTAGACCTACCAGAGCACCATTCTCCACAAAGAGACAGAAGGTGCGATTACTCTCACAATCCGTGATGACGTGTTCCATTGTCTTACTTTTCAGGGTGTTGACACTCAATTCTTTTCGCACCTTATCCCGTAAGGTATTCAAGTTAGCAATGCCCTTTTTCGTTGTGGCAATCAGTTTAGTAGCGCCGGAATCTTTGATTGTTTCCAGCGTTTCGTTAGCTTCCACAATACGTTGCATAAGCGCACCTTGTAGGATAAAGAGTTCTTGACGAGTAAACATGCCGTTGTCCTTTCGTTGTATGAAAAACCCCAACAATATCCTACACATATGACTGTATAGGATATTAGCAGAGCCGTTCTTACTTGTGTGGCTTAGACAGACAGTGGGATGGCAATGTGCGACACGTTCTTCTGTTTCGCGATGCTTCGCCCATCGATCTTCAAGCCAAGATCGTGTAGTTTTTTGACCATGACACTCGGGTTAGACGTGCCAAGGATGCCTTGCAGCGCTTCCACTGGCACCTTTGCCGTAGCATCGAACGCGCCCAAACGAGCTTTCAAGCTCGCACTAAGAGCATCGTACTCTGCCTTTTCCGCACGCGCCGTTGCCATGTAGGTTTCGAGCACCTTGCTGAGTGCATGTCGCACCTTCTGCTCGGCTTCGTTCTTCGCGCGTTGCTGTACCGTTGCAAGTGCGTTGATTGCCCGCACACACACGGAGCCGATCTGGTCGAATGTAAGCGTCTCGAAGCTCGTCGGCAGATGCTCACCCTTGCCGGCATCCCAGCACAAGGTGTGCAAGGTGCGCAGGCATTCGGTGATGGTAGCAATCTGCTCACCGTTCAGCACCTTTGCCGTCTTGGTGGTCTCTTGTGCGACAGCGGCGACAGTTGCGGTATTGATGGTATCCATGTGGGTGTATCTCCTATGTTGTGTTGTTTGACCTTCGAGCTTATTGCCCGACAATGTATGCAAGACTATGATCTTACACACATTAGCAGACACTCAAGCCTTACAGGATGAAGCTCTTTTCAGTGTATTCTTTCGTCTTAGCTCGTTTCCCGCTAAGTCTCTTGGTAGCCTTGCCGCTCATTCCTACCCTATGCGTCATATGGTAGCGAATGTCCCGTATCTGCTTACTTGTGAGTGCCTTGCAGACTTCGCAAAGGCAATTGCTTGATTGTAGAATTAGACACTTCATTCATCCACCCTTGTGCAGCCATCGGCTACTTGTAAACGTATGCCGTAGTTTCTTGCTCGGGCGCACACCACCTTTCCAGTGTGCTACATGTGCTCTCTTGAAGGTTAGCCGTTTCTTCTTTGCCACCTTGGCTCCGATCTCTTCAGTGTGCGCCTAACGCACATACCGCCCTAACAGTGTTAGGAGCGGTTTCGATCTTGCCGACGTTGTTAGCGTCTAGCCGGTATAGGCTACTTGTGATAGCCGTATGGTATAGTATTAGATTGTGGTATTATCTGCTTTCTTTGCACTCGCGCCTAGCGTTTCTTACTTCCCTATCTCGTCGCGCTTTGGCTTACACTATCACTTTCCGCTATCAGAGCCGATAATGTAGTCTAGTTGCTTCCCTTGGGAATACAACGACAACATTGTGGCATAAGCGGGGACCATGTAAGACAATCGCCGAACCGTAGAATAAACCTTCTAGGTGCGATATGTCGTATCGTTAGAATAGAGACTGTCTACTAGGTACACTTCCGATATTAGCGACTTTGCCTTACCTATCTTACCTACAGCGACTAGACCTTACAAGGTCATACCCCAAGGGGTATTGGTCGGCACTGTAGCGGGATAAGGCTTTCAGACTGCTTGCCAGTCTTCGCCCTGCTAAAACGGGTATTCCGTCGTATGCTCTACCTTAGGCGACATGTGGCAGACCCACACCGTTCTAAGGTTTCTAACGCTAGTGTAGGAGCTACCTACTTGTTCCGTTTCCCCGCTAGCTACTGCGGGGTGCTATCTAGAGAGAACGGCGGGCTTTGGAATTACTTTAGCCTCGCGGAAGTCTTTTTTTCTTCCTACCGTTCACTCTCGACAATTAGGGTACATTGCAGGAGGGATGCCAAGCTTTGGGCAGTGCTAACTATATGATATCATTAGGGCGCCGCTGGCACGGCTTGCACGCTACGCAACGGTTTGCGGTGTGATGATGTGTGTATTGAATGATCTCATAGAGTTAGGGGACAAGAAAGGTTTGCGGGGTAGGCTACTTTTTGCAGAGTAAGCAGGGATCGCTACCAGGGCGCCCAGCAACGGCTAGGGAAGCGTTAGGGGTGCCACGGGCAAGGCGAGCTAGCAGGATGCGTCTGGCGCCATTGTGGCGACTGGAAACGGGCATTGCGCCCAGTGGTGCCAGCACTCGAAGGGGAGCTCTGCAAGGATGTGGGATAATGTAGGGGGCGGGAGCTCCTCGAAGAAGGTAGTAGTTGCTTGGAGCATAGTGTAGGCGGAGGCAAACTGTATGCCAATGTTATGGATCGTTTCTTGAATTAGCAAAGACCATGCCAAGGTGCTAGCATGTTTCTTGCAAGGTTCAGGTGGGAGACTTGAATACAGCAGTCGCTGAACATCCTACATACTGAACGGACAGTAAGTGTTGAACCTATGATCATATAGGTGGGGTGAGCGGTATTGTATGTGGTATGATGTAGCGCTTCGCTTGAGCGAAGCTTTTAGGCTTCGCTCTAGTATAATAGTTGAGCGATCAAGTGCCGATCATGCTTAGGTCATGTATAGATCATGCTTAGGTGTAGTATGGATCATTGAGCGGTCAATGTATTACATGTAGGGCGAATAGCCAGTAGTAAACGTCTCAACTACACTGTCTTACCTGAACAGCATGTGGGATGATAGAGGGAGATGTTTGGAATGGTATGGAGGAATTACAGTGGAAACGGGGGCATAGTTCTTGGGGGTTGTCGGGGATGGTGGGGAGGAGTAGGATAGTTGAATAGGAATAACGATGGGGAAATGTAGGGAGAGGTGGGAGCTGTTCAGGTGATGTGGTGTAGGGGAGACGGGGAGGGGATGGGAGGAATAATACATTGTGATTGAATGTATTGAAAGATAGGGGAATTGATTACATTGTGGAATAATGTAAAAGATGTAATATGTTGTAATGAATTGTAGGAAAGGCTGTAGGGTAAGAGCGGGTAATGTAGGGAAACGTCGCGTGATGTGTTGTGGTGTAGGGGGATGTAGGCGGGCTCCTTCAGCTACTAAAACGTCCCAAAACAATAATCAAACAATAATCAAAACGTATTATACAGCAATCTCAAACGTATTCTATACAATAGTTAAAACGTGTTCTATACCACTAATACACAATCAAAACATAATAACAACACTACATCAACAACATCAACTTATCTAACCGCTCTTCCGTTATCTCCAATGGTAATAAATAATTCAACACAAAACTTGATTTATACCAATAAATATCATAACAATTATAATCAATAAATGTTCGCTCCTCTGACATATTCCAAGTAATACAACTATTATTAAAAATAACTTGATATATATTTTTACCCAATTTACACACACTATTGTTAGGGTTGACTTGTATAAGTCTTTCTAATATATTCATCCTATACTCAACAACTTCTCTATATCAACCTTATACATCTCAAACTGGGTATTCAATAGATCTTCCGCTGCTTCTCTATATAATATATCATCATTCAATAAAAACTGAACCATTGCAATCTTGAACTCTTTTATATTATTCGATATAATATAAACAGTTAATTCATACAGCATATGCTCTTGAATATAAGCATATTGTTCATTCTCTATTCTATCATAATGTCTATGTGTTGATATTCCAGCTAGATCTAAATCTTTATCCATAAATCCTTTATTATAATGACATAACATTATAAACAAAACATATAAAAACTTTTATCAATTTCTAATTGGTACCAAAATTACGTTTGGATCTCTATTATTCTTATAAGATATTTCCTTATAATCCAACAGCTTTAGAAAACTCTGCCACAGCTTTACGATATTTATTAGGGTTAAATTGTTTTAGGATATTGAACATATTACTATGATTTAGCATTTCTGATGCAGATCCGAAAGAATTTGTAATGTTATCCCATTCAACCTCTCTTTGTTCTTTAGTTTTGAGGGATTTGGTTTTGATATTATGTTTGAAGATTGGTATAAGTTTTTGTTCCATTAGATCGAAGAACCGTTGTACTGGAATATGTCTTACCCAAGCAAGCATATAATCTCTATGAAATGAGGCTGGGACTAATGTTTTATATTGATTGAATTGATGAACTGAGTCTGTGAGATTGGTATAGAACTCTTCATCTGCTAGTACGTGTTCTTTATTAGATATACCAACAGTGGAACTTAGATCTTCATCATATTTTGTATCTCGGATCTTTTTGGATGGTAATCCTCCCATTTGATTTATCATATATTTTATAAATGACTGCATAAAATGTTGTAGTTCATGTCTCGCTAGACTTTTTACATCTTCAATTTTATATTGTAATGTTTCTAACGTTCTCACATATTTGAGACTTTTGTCGACATCTTCTTTAATTACTATCCTACCTATAAGGATCTCATTTTTATCATTTATATGGTTTTGGAGTCTTGGTTGCCACAACCCGCGGGAATTCACATTTTCTGCAAAGAACATTTCAGATGACTTATCGTCGTTAGCAAAGATCAATATAATTTTGAATACAGAATTTGCTGCAGCTTTTGGAGCATATGGTATATCAGAACCTTTAATTCTAATAGATTTTCTTGATTTATCTTCGGCTGAGATATTGGCTGATAGTCTTTTACAATATCCATAGCATATTTTTATATCATCAAGCTGATCTTGACTTACTTTTTGACGTTGTTTTTTATTTAAATTTTTATAATTTTGTAATATAGTTTTATATTTTTCCGCCATAAAGAAACAATACGTGCCAACAGCAAAATCTTCTATCTCTTTGAGAGTATTTTGTGGAACTTGAAGAAGCCCGGCTTGTTTTTGAAACGCGATTGCTTTATTTAAGAGATCATGATACATATAAATAAATGGTAAAATATTACATCAGTAAAAGGGTTATATTATATATATCTAAAAAATCTGGGAAGTAGTTTATGATTGCTAAATAGCAGTATTCTATTTTATCATTATACTTAGATGAGAGGCATTTTAGAATATAAGTTTTGACTCTATCATTATCATAGCAGCGTTCTAGTTCTTGTTTTGAATGTATGATATAGCAAGTTGCAGATGAAGGGTTATTATATAACGCGGTATTTGCGGAGTTCATCCAACAGGAATTACATGGTTTTGATGGAAGGAGATCTTTGCAGGTTTTCATTATTATATTGATTGAATACTTTAATGAATGCAAGACTAATAGTAATGAGGGATTTCTTATTAGATTTAGATAGTTTGAATATCTTTGAATGTTCTTTATTTAGGAATACCATACCGGTTGACAGATATGCTTGAGTTTCATCGATGAAAACTTTTTTTGTATAGCCTTTGATTTTTAGCCAATGATTGATTTGATTTTGAATGTTTGCTGGTATAGTTTTAACAAGCTTTGTCATAATGGTTTTATAGGATTTATTTGTATAGAAGAGTCCGTGTGCTATTTCATGATTTAATGTATTTTTATCATTCTTTGATGCGCCGATAATGTAGAAGTTTTGGGAGGATTTTTTACAATGCATGTAGATATTGAGCATCTCATAATCATATATATTCCGATCTGGAATGAGATTGTTATGAACATTTGGGATTATATAATCTGGAATATTGAAGCCTGACCAATCGGATGTATATGTAAAATTACCATTGCCATATTTCTTTGAATACCAGCGGATGAAAGAAAGAATGGAGAAAGACTTATTGCGGAACTTAGTGGATGGAGATTCATAGAACTCTTGATAGCGTAGGAAGTGCATACAGAGATCGTATTGATCTGAGAACTCTAAGTAAAATATATTTGGTTTGATTTCTTTTAGGGAATATTTTGCGGTTTTCATATTAGGAGAGATATCTTGTCTAAGTATTCGCTGTATTCTGGTTTATATAGTTTTATTGCTTCTTTTAGATATATAAAATAATTGCCTTCGAAGCCTTCTGTTTTTATGGTTGATGCAAGGGATGCTTTTATATTTTCCCAAGATTCGAATTCATTACCCCACCATTCGATCCAGCATATGGACTGATGTAATTTTACCATTGGATGAGCTGACTTGAACGAACATACATAGCAGAGAGATATATTTAGAGATTTACATAGCATTGTTATATTATGTTATATGAGAAAAGTTGTTATTGAGTATGTGAAAAAAGGTTTGAGAAGAATGTGGGGAAAGAGTTTGCAACGTAATGGTGCGTTGAAGAGTGCTAAGGTTGAGAGGGGGAAGTATCGGTGTGCATGTTGCGGTAAGGTATTTAGGCGGAAGGATATAGAGGTTGATCATAAGGTTGCTGTTGGGAGATTTATTGATTTTGACACATATGTAGAAAGACTATTCTGTGATACAAAAGGGCTTCAGGTATTATGCCGATTGTGTCATAAAAACAAAACTAAAAAAGACATAAAATCATTTTAGCATTCTATATTTATCTGCTTCCTCTTCGGTTATAGATTGGAAAATAATTCCGCCAATGGAAAAGAACGGCATATCGTTTTCAGACCTTCCGGACATAATGACAGAGCCGGTTGCAGAAGTTAACGGTCTAAGCATATCTACATAATCTTTCAATGGTATAATAAAATTAGTTTTTTGTGAATATTGAATATATTCAAGAATATCTCGCATTAAAATTCCAGCATTACTAACATCAACTGCTTTTTTTATTACATCTAAATCAACATATGTTTTCATTTTAATATCCTGTACTTATCCGCTTCCTCTTCCGTAATCATTGTGAATGTTATTCCTGCGATAGAAAAATATGGCATATCATCTTTTGTTCTACCAAACGTAGCAGATCTAATGATATGATTAAGACTACTACCACGATAACTATCATTGACTATTTTGATATAATCTTTAGCTGATAAAAGAAAATCATAGTCTCCAGTAATTTCAGCATAGCTAAATATAGCATATATTGAATATGTTTCATTTGTTTGAATTATTTTATCAATAATATCTTCATCTATATATTTTTTCATATTAGCAGCAATAATTTATCTAAATCTTCTTTTAGATGTGGAAAATCTGTATTGATTACTTCGATTGCATATTCTACCATTGGAATTCCGCTATCATTTCCAATCATATGGAAAGATGAGATCATTGCGCGCATTGTGATTTTTTGCTGTTCAATATCTTTTGCGTCGTACATAGTTTTGCATATTGATTTTTTGAAGTTTTTGATTAGTGTTTGGATTTTTGTGTTAGCCATGATTATAATGTATATTCTGTTGGTGTTATTGTAAGTGGCGGAAAATTAAATTAATATAAGAAGCTTTCTAAAAGATTCCTCTAAATGTTTATAATAGTAGGTTGCAACGTCAAGTAGATCAGATGCAGATTCGCTGTATTGTTTTATATAAACAATGAATACTTTAATTCTATCTGAATCCTCAGTACAATCAATAAGATCTGCTGCAAGTTTGTATAAAATAACATCATCCCATATACCTATTATTTGATTCATTATATATTTTTTCATGCCAGAAGTAGAATAGAATTGATTTTGGAAAATATTTTTTCTTTATTGGAAAAATCAAACTTTTCAAAAGGTATATATGGTATTTTTACGGATCTAAATGTTGCTTTCTTTAGTGTGTTTCCGTTGCTTGTAAGTAAGCTAGACGCTCTAGTATTGTAGTTATTTATAATAATGTATTGAATATCGTCATATGTAAAGCCAAAATGTTCCATATATGGTTCAGATGAAAAAGAGCTTTTCGTTCTATCATAAAAAATATTAATAGATCTACTGAACGAATTTGGATATACCGCGCACCATGTGCAATCTTTTTGTAAAAAGATATTGAGATCGTATAGAGAGACAAACTGATTTGCGGAGTTTGTATATAATATATTACCATTTATAATAGAAAGAGAGAACTCAAACACATCTAGATTTGGTTCTACAAAATAATCGCTTTTCATAGATATTGTTATTTTATTTTTTGCTACTAGTATTTTATGTGCTTGATTGGAGGAGACATCCAGGCTGTGATGGCAGAATGGACAATTTTTATATTCATCTATGAATTGTTTTAGATTCATGTTATTCATCTGCGAGAAGGAAAATTGAATTTATTCTGGAGGATACTTTTTTGGGATTATCAAAACTGAAGTAATCATCATTGACTAAATTAATTCTTTTTTCTTTATAGGATTTGTTTGATCCATCAATATTAGCTTCTGCAACGGAGAAAGAGGTTTTAGATATGTTGTAATCATTTATAATATTTATAACATTCCCTTCTTTATTTTCGAAAATATTATATAATTTATAAATCTCATGATATATATCAATATATTTGATATTGAAACTAAACTGTTCATCTTTTTCGTCTTTTGGACAATAATCATCATCGGCTGAAAAATCTCCAACTGCGAGATATTTATGTGGGAAAGTAGTATTATCACAATAAATTTGTAAATCGAAGATGCACGAGCTATTTGTATAGTGCCCGAATATTGTATTGTTTGGTATATCTATTGTTGTGAATAGCTTTTTAATTGGAACTAGTTTGGTAGTTGTAGGTTTAAATTCTTCTACAATGGTTTCTTGTTTAACATTTTCTAATGTAATATCAAAAGATATTTGCAATGAACCAGTTAACCCTACATTACTAAAATCATTATTATTACCAAATATTGTATTTGATATTTTATAAGTTAATTCATTTGAGCATATTGGGCAATTGGTTCGATACTCTATTAGTTTAGAAAATGTTTCAAATTCTCGTGATGGCATTTTATCCTAAAAGCTGTATAATTTTTAATTTTTTATCTATTGCTTTTTTTGAAGAAAAATCAAAATCAATTACTGGTAATGTTATTAATTTAGTAAAATAGTTTACTGTTATGTGTATGGTTGACAGCGAGTTTGTAAAATCGTTATTTACTGCCATATGTACCGAATCTGGCATCATTCTGATGAAGTGGATTTTCTCAAGCATTATACTATCTATATATAGAAGATTTTTTAATAAATTACAAGTGCCGGAATAAAAAAAATGATATTTGCGACATTGGCGACCAATAATTAATTTAGATGAGTTTTTGCAATTATTATAATTATAATTTTCCGTGATTTTATTGTTGAATAAATTTATTGAAAACTCATTAAACAATGATGCCGGTAAAAGATTTAGGTTGTTATTATCTAAGCTACCTGACAGGAACCCGGCAAATGTAATTGTTGGCTCAGTGCGTTTTTTGCACAAGGGGCAAAATTCTATATAATTAAAAAAATCGAATAAGTTATTAAATTGTTGAACTACCACTTAAAAGTATATATCAATAAATTATACTGTTGGTACTTCGTGTTCTCTTATTCTTTCAATAAGTTTTGGTAATGGTAGGTTTTCGAAATTATATTTTGTTTTGAATGCGTCTAATGCTTTTTGTGTTTCCGGTCCTAAGATACCATCTGGTGGTTCTTTTAGTGGAAAGATATCACCAGTTGGAACTAAAATTTTATTTAGTTTAGTTTGAACGTCTTTTGGAATTGATGGATATTTTGATTTTGATGGAGTAATTTTAAGTTCTGGGACTTGAACTGTTGACTCTTGTTGTGGCGCTGGAACTGATGGTTGTTTAGCCGATTGAGCTTTTAATGAATCTATGAATGGCATCAAATTTTTTGTGGCAAAATTTATTGTATTTTGGTTTTTTGATTTTGTTAAAACTTGATATATTTTTGTTGCCGTATCTGCTAGGTTTTGGAATGATAGTTCACCTTGAGGATATCTTAGGGAACTATATAGATTACGTGCTTCGGCAGGGAAATTGGCTTGGTCGGCAGTCCACTGATTAGTTAACAATTTTACAAGTGCTTTTCTGGCAGGTTCTGTTGAACTTGCTGTTTGAGATGTTTTGTTGAATTTTTTATCAAATTTATTAGCTAATGTGATCGATTTAGAAAAATCGTATTCTTTATTAGCAGTAGCTAGTTTTTCAAATTTTTTAGCTTTATCAAATAAATCCATAACAAAATCTCCTATTGACTCGATATGAGTCTGCAATTATAATACAGTATTATTCCCAAAGAATATTATATCAGATCTAGTGAAAATTATTTATATTTTATTATGTTGACAGCTTTTAGCTAAGACTTAAATTGTATGAGAGGCAAATAAATGAACAACTACTCGTTTGAAAATTATATAATGCAATGTTGCAAATCTCGTGAATGGAATTTACGGAAGTTTCTAAAAAAGAAATTAATTGATGCTGGATTCAGAATTATAGAAGATGACTACTCATCTTATAGAAAGGGCAAGTATCAGCAAGTACATAACCTCTTAGCTATAAGAGGAGAGCCAAGGATATGCTTGGTAGCACACACTGATGTTTGTAGAGATCATGGTAATGATATACCAGATGTTAATCCAGTAATAAAAACAATGGAAATTGATGATGAGCTGAAACAAATAATTCAAGATAAAGATTGTGATGTTCAAGTTGGCGGTGATGATAGGCTTGGTGTTGCAATAAACAGTTGGATAGCATTAAATACAGGATATGATTTAGGGTTGTTATTTACGACAGATGAAGAGGTAGGTGTTGTCAGCGCTGAATATGTTCATTTTCCAGAACTATTGGATTTTGATCTTTTATTACAAGTTGATCGTGGTAATAGATCTCATCAATTAGTAAATAGTATTGGCGGAGAACAATTGTGTTCATATGTTACAGCTAATAGATTGATACAAATATCAAAAAATATAAATCATCCTCGTTATATTGTTGATGGTATGTTGACAGATGTTTTAGCACTGAAAATGAATCATATGTGTAAGGACGCTGTAAATATGACTTGTGGATACCATAATTCAATTGGTGCTCAGAGAAATGAATATATTGATATACAGGAAGCAAAAGATACAATGCAGTATGTTTCAAGTATAATTCAATACTATGATCTGAGAGAAGATGAAAATGAATCTAATGGTATAATTGAAAAAGATGTGTGGGAAGAATCATCATACACTCGTACAGAGACTATATATTCCAATGAATTAAGGGGACGTGCTAAGAGCATAGGATATACAGATGATGATTTATTTAGTGAGGATAGGTATAATGATGACAGAGGGTATAGGTAGGATCACTGGTTTGGCTCTACATCTCTAATACATGGTGGGTCGAGGTGCCAAGGATTGTAATCTCTTGTTCGTTTTTCACCAACGAATAAATCATAATAATTACAGCGATAACAACAATGACAAAAACAGCAACGAGTAAAACATTTTTTAAGTTCTATCAATGCTGTAAGATAAACTTGATTTATTGGAAGGGTTATATCAGGAGGACCAATTTTATTACAAAGCACGGAAACTAAGCCAGATTTTGCAAAGAGTACCATATCAGCATTATTTCGATTTGTTTGATCCCAAAGATCTCGTAAGACTAAAACACGATAACCCTTGGCAATTTGTTCAGCTGGCCAATAACCATCTGATGCCACATATCCGTCAAATTGTGCTGCAGTTAAAACTTCCGTAATAAACAATTGACGAACAAAAGTTTTTAATACCTCACTTGACAAATCATTATTGATGAATATAATAGCTGGTGGAGAAGTGATAATAGCCATATAAATATAACATATAATGCCGAATAAAATTAGAAAGGAACTAATAAATGAATGATACCATAATCCCATACAAAGAATCCGTTCCAACATTTAAGTTTGCTCTACGAGAAGATTTAAAAAACGATAAAAGGTTTCTGCCAACACGAGCAGAACCGTTTGCATTAGGATACGATGTTAGAGCAGCAACAAAAGATAAAAAAGATATTATTTTACGTGCTGGTCAATATTTTAAAATTCCACTTGGATTTAGATCTTTTTGCCCATCGGGTTGGGGCTATGAATTACATCCTAGAAGTAGTTCATTCGCTAAAAAATCAATGCACAACTTGATTGGAATAATTGATGAAACATTTCCCCTGGAATGCCAGATTGTTGGTCAATATATTCCTGATTTAGGATCGTTAGGAAAAGATCTAACTATAAAATTTGGCGATGCTATTGGTCAAATTATTCCAGTGCGACGACAAGATGCAATAATTGAAGATATTTCAAATGAAGAGATGGATAAAATGTTTAAAGAAAGAAATGCACCGCGAACCGGTGGTATAGGAAGTACAGGATAAATGTCATATATAGAACCAACAGGATGGATTCAAACATATACTGGAAAACAATTCTTTCCATTGAATCCACAATTAGAAGATATATGTATAGAAGATATTGCACATAGTCTTTCTATGCTATGTAGATTTACCGGTCATTCACAGGAATTTTATTCCGTTGGTCAACATTCAATCTATGTTAGTAAGATGTGTAGTAAAGAAAACGAGTTAGCCGGGCTCTTACATGATGCAGAAGAAGCATATACTAATGATCTTGCCCGACCAATAAAACGATTGAAAGAGTTTGGGTTTTTCAGAAACGCTGGAGAAAATATTCAATCAGTAATACGATATAAATTTTCATTACCTAAAGAAGAGCCAGAAGAAATTAAATTTGTGGATCTAAAAATGCTTGCCACAGAAGCAAGAGATTTAATGTCTCCTCTACACGCAGATTGGAAACAACCAATAGAGCCATATAATTTTCGTATAGAACCGGTACAGCCAAAAGAAGCAGAAAAAATGTTTTTAGAAAGATTTTATGAACTATACAAGAAAACAAAATAATGTCTAAAATAGTAGTTCAAGGGCGCGAACCACATGAAATAAAAGCTATGGAAGAAAAACGCAAAAAAGAAGCTGAGACGAAAAAGAAAGTTGTTGCACCAAAAGTAAAATCATATTATGATGTTAAAGTAGAATGTATGGTTCCAATTACATTAATATATAAGGTGTTAGCTGATGATGAACAAGAAGCGTTAGAGTTATTTTCTAAAAAAACACCAACACAAATGAAGCCAAATCTTTTATTAAAGAAAATAATAAAAGCTACGGTATATACATCAGGCAGCAGTATGATAAAATTTGTAAAAAACTATATGGTGCGATAATGCCTGGTATTGTATATTATTGTCTTGACATAGAAACAAATGGACTTATGTTTAAAAATAATTTCCATGAAATTACAGAGCTATCTATTCTTAGAACTGAAGATAGAATGCAACTATCTAGACAGGTGAGAGTTAATTTCCCTGAACATTCAAGTTTTGATGCACTAAAAATCACAGGTAAAACTATTGATGATTTGAAAAAAGGTATATCAAAACAACAACTAATAAATGATGTTGAAGAGTTTTTGTCAGAAGATAATACAACACCAGAGCATAGATGTTTAGTTGGGCACAACGTAGTTAATTTTGATAGAAAATTTCTCTGGCAGCAGTGGGAAATGTTCAATAAACAATTTCCGCTATCATTGTATTTAGATACGTTAAATATGTCAAAAGATCATGCAAAGAAAATTGGCTTAGTGAAGCCATCATTAAAACTAGAAGCAGCATGTGATCTTCTTGGAGTAAAAAAACAAGACGGTAAACATAACGCTAAATCAGATACAAGAAATGCTTATTTGCTATGGTTAAAATTAATGGAAAAAGTAGATCATTTAGAACATATAAAACGAATACCTCATATAGAAAACAATGATTAAAAATACAGATTTAGAAACACTATATAATAAAATTTCTGGTAGAATAGATCTTGTTGGAACTATGTTAGGTGATGTAGACCTATTACCAAAAATTATAAAAAGCTGTAGACTTAAACCTTATTCAATATTTTCTGGCGACTATCAATCTAAATTAGTATTTGAAGAATATTGGGTTGATGAGTTTGGGAATTCATTAAAAATTAAAAATAAAATACCAAGAATCATAATGAATGATACTCAGATAAGTAAAAATACTAAAATTAGTACTGATTTATTTTTCGGAAACTCTACAGATGCTATTGCGAAAAACAGTAAATGTGTTTTCATAATAAACGGAAAGTTTGATAAAAGTTGTTATTTTGTTTCTTTTTATGGTAAGGACGAATATATTAGATCGTTTTTTTTCTATGAAAAATTAGCAAGGGTGTCGCCAATTTTATTAGGATTAAATACCTTACGTGAGCTATTTAGAAATATAAATAGTGTGTTGCGTAGAGATATTGATAAAAATAAAATGGATTTGCTCATAAAATTTGACGTCTTAGATTATACTGTATGCTGGGAGCCAGCCGGATGGAAAGAACATATAAAAGGAGATTGCAGATAAATGGCAGATAAAGATGGTGTATTAGAGTTTGAAGGTAGTGTTATAAATTTAGTTAGAGATAAAGTATTCGTTCAAATAAATGATAATTATACAGTCATATGTACGGTTAGCGGGAAGATACGACAAAGCGGAATAAAACTTATTCCTGGGGATAAAGTACGTGTTGAGGTGAGCGTATATGATACAAGTAAGGGTCGTGTTGTTTATAGGATGAAATGAGGCACATATGAAATTTGAAGAAACATTAACATTCAATGATGTTCTTATTAAACCATCATACAGTGAGATACGAAGTCGTTCAGAAATAGATCTATCTGTCAACCTATCTAAGGGACTTAATTTTTCTATCCCAGTGTTTCCTGCAAATATGAAAACTATTGTAAATTTACAAGTTGCAGAAGAATTTTATAAACTTGGTGGTATGTGCTTGCTACATAGATTTTGTTCCACAGATGAACAGTTAGATATACTGAAAACACTTCATAATAAATACAAAGACGTATTCGATTATATCGGCGTATCAGTTGGCGTTAAAGATGAAGATTATAAAAATATAAAAATATTTTATGATCTTGGAATAAGAATTATATGCGTTGATGTGGCACATGGTGATAGCCTAAACTGTGTAAATATGACTAATTTTATTTTTAAAAATTTCCCTGATGTATTTTTAATTGCAGGAAATGTTGCTACCGGAAGCGGTGCGTTTAGATTATGGTTAGCCGGAGCTGATGCAGTTAAAGTAGGCGTCGGTTCAGGTAGTATATGTCTGACAAGAATTACTGCTGGCGTTGGAGTTCCGCAATTATCAGCTTTAATTGATGTACATAAAACACGAACAAATAACCCACTACTAAAAGATAAATTTATAATTGCAGATGGTGGTTGTTCAAAGGTTGGAGATTTGGTAAAAAGTTTATGTTTTTCAGATATGGTAATGAGCGGTAATATGTTTGCCGGTGCATTAGAATCACCTGGAGAAGAAATTGAAATTGATGGAAATAAATATAAACAATACGACGGAAGCTCTACGCATAAATCAGACTATATCGAAGGGGTGAAAGCAATGGTTCCAGCAAAAGGAAAGATAACTAACATTGTAAAATCGATGTTGGAAGGTATATCAAGCGGATGTTCATATGTTGGCGCGCATAATCTCCATGAACTAAAAACAAACGCCGAGTTCGTAAAAATAACAAACGCTGGTATTATAGAAAGCCATGCACATGATGTGGTGATAAGATGATTGAATTTAGATTTGAAAATTATATAGTATCTTTTCCCAAAAGCACATTATACAGCACATATGATGACGATTATTGCTATGGTATAAAAATATATGATGGTAATGATGAATATGAATTGATTCACAATAGACAAGCCAACTGGAGTAGAATATATATTATAAAAAATAATGTAATAAAGGATATTCCATTCAAAGAATCTACGATAGGTTTATTTCCGGAATATGTAAAAATGAAAGTTATAAATGAATAATATTATAAATATAACAGACAAGTGGATAAAAGATGCGGGAGATTTTGCAGAGCAATCTATATCTACAAACATAGGTATGTATGCTGCACGAAATCAACCCAATATAAAAAAAGGTATTAATGACAATAAAATTGGCAAAATAGGTGAAGAGGTAGTTTATACTTATTTGAAAACAATATTCCCAAATATTACAACACCTGATTACGCTATATATAAAGCACGCGGGAAATCGTGGGAAAAAGATTTACGAGATATAAAATCTGATACGAAAGTTGGAGTGAAAACTCAGACAGTTGAATCAGCAAATAAGTATGGTGAATCCTGGGTATTTCAAAATCAAGATAAAGGAATACATGGGGACGGTAAAACCGAGAATAATAATTACATTGCATTTACGTTGATCGATTTAGATAAAAAAATTGGAATTATAAGAGCTATAGTAAAAGTGTCATGGCTGCATGAGAATAAATTATTTATGCCAATGAAGCTAGCATATTTACAAAATAACAAGCAAGCAGTTTATTATAATGAATTATTGAAGTATGAGAATGATTTATGGCAACTCTAACACCATTCCGATACCCGGGGGCTAAAAATAAATTACTTCCAATTCTAATCAGTGAAATAGATAAAGTAATCTATACCAGTAAATGTATAGGATTTGCTGATGTATTTGTTGGCGGAGGTTCTGTTTTGTTAGGCATAGCAAACAAGTACCAAAAAATACATTTATTTGCTAATGATAAAGATTATTGGGTATATTGTTTTTGGAAAATAGTTTCAGATGAAAATACTAATAGTTTAAATAAATTATTAGATATGATGAAATCATTTCCAACGATTTCATTGTTCAATGAATTGAGACAAAACACTTCAATAGATGAGGTCGATTGTGCATATAAAGCGATTTTTTTCAATCGTACAGCGTTTTCCGGCATACTCACCAGTGGGCCAATAGGCGGTCAAGAACAAAAAAGCAAATGGACAGTAGATTGTAGATATAATTTTGATAAGCTACAAAATAAAATATTAAAATGTCATGAATTATTGGTTGGACGAACAACAGTTTCCAATGATGATTTTTATAATTATAATATAATGAGTGATAGTAACGTTTTACTATATTGTGATCCTCCATATTTTGAAAAAGGTAATATGCTATATAGAGAAGGCATGACACCTAACGAACATAAAAAATTATCTGATTTATTATGTAGTAGAGATGGTTGGCTTTTATCTTATGATGATCATCCAGAAATTAGAAAACTATATATCACTAAAAAAATTATAGATCTTTCTGCTAACTACTGCATAAACGGTAAAAAAGTTGACTGGAAAAAGAAAAACGAATTAATAATAACTCCATAGGAAAAACATGCACGAAAATAAAGTAGAATTAATTGGAACATATGGTGGCGACGAAACTCATGCATTGAGTGCATGGACTTCAACGTCAAGAGATTTGACCGATGATAAACGTGGTAGAATGGGCAAACTATTAAAAATGCTTGCAGAACAGCACCATCATAGTGTTTTTGAAAAAAGTATGATACATTTTTTAGTTACTACCGAAATTCCAACACATTATCAAATCCTTAAACATAGAATAGGTGTCTCAGTTAATGGTGAATCTGCAAGATATAAAGAATTAAAAGATGACAAGTTTTATATTCCAGTTGATTGGGCAAATGACGAGCAGGTTTTACTTATACAACATTGCGAAGACTCATTAAAAAAATATCACGAATGTTTAGCAAGGTTAACGGTAGCAGGGGTACCAAGGAAACGCGCAAAAGAAAGCGCTAGATTTTATCTACCATATGCAAATCAGCTAACCGCGGATATTTCATTTAATTTTAGATCTTTTATGCATTTCGTTGGGCTTCGTAATAGCGAGGACGCTCAATTGGAAATTAGAGAGCTTGCGCAAAAAATGTTAGAAATTATATTTAACACTGGCAATTTTACCAAATCACTCGAAGGATTTGGATGGACGGAAGCAAAAATATTTAATAGGTAAAAATGACAAGATCTTTTGATAAAGAATTACTTATGCAAGAGTACCAGGAACTTGGTAGCCTGCGTAAAATTTCTGCCAAATATTATATTGACAGAAAAACAATATTGAAATTATGTAAGTTATATAACATAGAAGTTTCACATGTAAAAGGTGCTAAGTACAAATATTCATATAATGAAGATTTTTTCACGCAAGAAACTGAAGAGGTGTTTTATTTGGCTGGATTCATAGCGGCTGACGGCTGTGTCACAGATCTAGATAATAAAGGGCGTTCACGAATGTTAATAATTAATTTACAAACGGGAGACACAGATCATTTAGAAAAAATAAAGAAACTATTAAATTCAGACCATCCTATAAAAGATCATCGTATTCATCGAGAAATTAATAAATATAATCTTAATCCAACATGGATGAGTTCATTTAGAGTTTGCATTTCAGAAAAATTTTTCAATGATCTTGCAAAATTTAATATAATACCACATAAAAGTCTAACATATACATGGCCAGAGTGGTTAAAAAATCATCCAATGAAACATCATTTTATTAGGGGATATAATGATGGTGATGGGTGTTTTAGTATGCAAAAATCTAAGCAGCTAATATTTAGTCTTGTTGGTGCTAAAAGTTTTTTGTTAGATATTCATAAATCTTTTGAGGAAGAATGTATTGGTATAAAAACTAACAAAAAACTAACACCATATAAAAATATTTATGCACTTAAATACTGTGGCAATGGTATTGTAGGTAAAATAAGTAAATATTTATACGAGGACGCCACTATTTATTTAGATCGTAAAAAGAATACAATAAATCATTTATTATAACGCTATCAAAGTTTTAGCATACATATATGATTCAATATGTAATGCGAGCGTTCAAGACAACAGTCCCAACCGGTCATATCTACTGGGCTGTATTAAATACGCCAGACCTAACTGGTGCTGAATCTGGCTATAATCCTGCTGATCTTACAAATATAGTAATAGATTACTCGTTTGAAGTTCCAATTAATGGAACTGGTGGAGCAATCCCTCCGGGGCTCGCTGGAGGAGATCTTACTGGAACTTATCCAGATCCCAGTGTCGCCAAAATAGCAGGAACTAAGGTAGCAACCACTACCCCGGCAGATGGTCAAGTGCTAACATATGTTGCAGCTAATAGCGACTGGGAACCCAAGCCATCAATCGCTGGAGGCGGCAATGCAGGCGGAGATCTTTCTGGAACCTATCCGAACCCAGCTGTATCAAAAATACATTCAGCAACCGTTCCAGCAGCAGGAAGCTTAACGCCCGGTAATGTACTTCAAGTAAGCGGCGCATCGGCATTAACGTATGCGCCAATAAATCTTGCCGGTGGTATAAACACCATAACTGGACAATTACCAACTGGGAATCAAGTTCCCCAAACTGTTGGCGGAGATCTTTCTGGAACCACAGTAAGCGCAACAGTAGCAAAATTAGATGGCTACGTTCTTTCTGCTCCAAATCCACAAATAGGACAAGTTTTAGAGTTCAATGGATCTACATGGGCACCATCTACAATATCTTCATCGTTCCCACCGAGTGGTGCTGCTGGCGGTGATCTATCTGGAACTTATCCTAATCCAACTGTAGCAAAATTACAAGGAAGAGCAGTAGCGTCAACCACTCCTCAAAACGGATACGTTCTAACTTGGAATACGACCAATAGCGACTGGGAACCAGCAAGGACATTTGCTTTTGAGGTTCAACCAAATCCATCATGGAGTCAGCCAACATGGTTCATTGATCCATCTGGCGGAAATGATGCTAATGATGGATACACCGTAAGCACGCCAGTAAAAACTTGGGCACAAATCATTTCTCGTTTTGGAACTTATTCTCCATTACTTACACAAAATACAACATTTACATTCTTATCCAATCATACAGATAATACTGATCCAGTTATATTTACGCCTTACCTCGGCGGGACTGGCATTACTGTTATTATTACAGGTGTGCTAAATACGTCAAATCAAGTTTCAACCGGGCCGCTTTCTGGTTTAATTGCTAAAAATAGAAATACTGGAACATTACTAGCGGCTGCATTAACCAATAATCCAGTACCCGGGTGGTTCGTACATGATATAAACAATGATGGGTACTGCTGGGTATACAAAAATCCAAGCCCCAATGTTGCAACGTTATCACAACCAATGGAATCTTCAGTAAGCGCATTAGCTGCTGATAATGCTTCTCCATCAGAAATTGATAGCACTGCCACTAATGATATCTATATAGCATACGAACCAATACACGTAAACATTATGCAGATTACAACTCAATCTTCTGGATCAGAAGAAAGTTATATCGCCGGTAGAATTATTATACAAAACTTAGTTATTTTTGATCCTGCTAATAGTGATGATAATAACAGCGCCATACTCGGTAATTATGTAGCACTGGCAGAAACAAGAGTGGATAGATACACTATTATTTATCAAACTGAGTTATCAAGCGAACTACCAGTATTAAATTGTTTTATAGGAAATGCTATTATCAGTGCAACGGCGTTATTGTACGGCGGTATCTTAGGAAGAGCTAGTGACGCTGTTGTTGTAGAAATAACAGAAGGATTTTACCCTGTATTAGATGCAGATATCATATTAGCATATGATTTAACTGCATTTTGCAATCTATACGCAGGATATTACTATATTGAACAAGGAGCAAGATTACTGGCTTATCCAAGAAGTACAATAGAATCATTAGGATCATATGTTGATGGCTATTGTGCTGTGTGGGGACCTGGCAGTATAAACGTAGATTCAATTTATATTTATAATGATCTACTAACTAACACTGCACAAGGATATTTCAAGCATACCGGATCACTAACAATCAATAGTAAATCGACTGCATACTCTTTTGATCCAAGCGGGAATGGTGCGTGGAGAAACAGAATACCAATTACTCCAACACAATTAGATGCATCACTATCTAGTGGAGGTTTTGCCGGGACAGCACTGATTCCCGGTGGGGGAATAATAACTGCTTTTGGTGGTGATCAACATGGGTATAATTATGCTCCAAGCGATGCATTATTAGTACCAAACTGGTGTATAGATCCACAATTTGGTAACGATTCGAATGATGGTAAATCATCGATGACTCCAATTCGTACTTGGGCTGAATTAGTTAGACGATGGGGAAGCTCTTCTCCGGTGTTCAATGTACCGGTTACTATTACATTCTTATCTGATCAATTAAATTTCAATGATCCAGTTTATCTTAATCCTGGTTTTGGTTCTGGTGGCAGTTTAACCATAGTGGGTGCACTACAGCATCAATTTAATACTAACTTATCTGGAGTCATACCCAAGAATCCAACTGCTACTGGACCTAATCCAGCCGGTTTATTGCAAGCTAATTTAACAACCGCTGCCGATGGTTATGCCGGGTATTTGCTAATCAATAATACTCAGGGCGGAGCCGTTTGCTGGATTGACAGTATCTCAAGTGGAATGGCAGTGTTGACCAATCCGTTCGTTCCCAATTACCCAACATATAATACTTCACCTAATCAGGTCAATACCTTTACTAACGGTGATGCGATTTCCATTTATCAGCCCACCAAAATTTATGTCAGCGGATTTACCCAAGGCATTGGCGCTGGAACTATTCTTTTCGTTCATTTGTGGTTAGTTGATCCAACTGGGACGGTCGGAAATACCGAAGTAGCTTTACCGCTTTCTTCGTCTTGTAATGAAACCAGAATGGATGTTTACACTCTATTCAATTTGGTTAGTACAGAAGCTACTGTCTCTGCCCTAGTTAACTCTTGGGCTAATGGTGGTGTGAGTATTTTAGGCGGTTCTATGGTGGGTGGAGCGGCTGGTACTGCTTTAGTTAATTCGGTTGGCATTAACGGATTTGTCGACGGAGATGCTGTTATTCATGGAATTACTTCCTTTGGCGATGCTCAAGGACAAGGGTTTTTTAGTAATCAAATTGGTTCCGTTTATATAGACAATTCCAGCTTAGCTATTTCCGATAATACTACATACATTATTGGAGATTTATTATTGGACAGTGATGCTGGTACCAATTATACCTACGGCATATATGGTCAATATAAATTAAATTTGAACGAGGTTTCCTGTAGACTAACCTATATCAACCCAAGCTCTGCTACATCGTGGTTTAAGGGAACTCCTACTTTGCTAATGGATGGTCTTCCTTTTGCTAATGCTTATGATCGAACTCAAGATCCGGGAGTTTGGCATCCGGCTCGCGCCCTCACTCCAGCTAACTTGGACTTACCAGTTATTCAGGGTGGATTTGGTGGATTAGCCATAGGTGACGGTGGTTCTATTATTAGTGATGGCTATCAAACCTCGTCTATTATCGTTCCTAGTTTGTCTTTCTTCGTAGATCCTTCTAATGTTAGCGGGCTAGCTTCCGATGGTTATGATGGTCTAACTTCATCAACTCCTATTTTGACAATCGCCGAATTGAATCGTCGATATCGTGGTCGTACCATTAATGTTCCCACTACGGTTACCATAATGAGCAATATACTAAGTGGTGATGATCCTCTCGATCTTTCAACCATTACCATAACTCCAAGTGGAACTTTATTGTTTGCCGGCACCCCACAAATTAAATACTCTGGCACACTAACATCTGGAACTATTGCAATAAACCCACTAGGTAACCAACGACAAGTATTAGAAGATACTGCACTGGGTGCTACTGGATGGGATGGTTATGTAGGAGATATTATAACAAGTTTAACGGCAGATGGATATGAGGCGTGGGTCGTCAAATTAGACGGTGTTGCTAGTGCTGATAAGGCTTTTGCTAGTAGGGCATACAACTATAATGCTGATACGATTGGCGGTTATCATAGTGGAGATACTTATCAAATAAGCATTGGTAGCGATATGAGGCTAGGAAACATAAGCCCGCAAGTAAAAACAGTTTTAAACTTCACACAGTCCTCCGGACAACTTAATTTTCAAGATTTTAATTTCGTTAGTACATCAAGTGTGTCTATCCCAACTTTCATCGACAATATTGGTATGATATTTATCAGATGTAAATTTGGAGATCCTCTTGTATTTAGTGCCGGATCCTGCGCGACTACACTTGAGAATTGTTATGTTGGTAATTTTCCTATACCTCCATCAGGTAATTTTAGTGATCAAGGTATACAATCAGTAGCGCCAGAGGGATTCCAGTTTGAAGCCGGGGTTTACCAATCTTATCAATCGGATTTTTGTGCTTATTTAGCGCTTACCAACGACGTTTATGTGACAGGTTGGGGTATAGAAGTTGGACCATCTAACATAATAACATTGGGTGTAGAAGGTGGTAACCAAACCGGAAACGATGGTGGTGCACAATTTCAAGACTGTTTATCATCAGCCATAACACTTTCATCATCGAATGCTACTCTCGGTGCTTACGAGCCGCTTCAAACAATTCTCGCCTGGGGAACTGGAAACGACGGATATGGCGTGTTAGTCGGGCAAGGCGTTAATTGCTTTGTAGGACCTTCCATTGTCACAGGCGCTATGGGCGACTTCGCTTTCAATACGACTAATAATGGTATCATTTCCACTGCTCGTGCTTGGGACGAAACCAGTGGCACTTGGACAACCCCAATTGCTACCACATGGACAAATCTTTCTAGTAGCCTAGAAAATAACGCACACAATGTGGCAACTAATTCCGTTATTATTAGCAAATAACTATCTATACATTGGATAGTGTCGACAGCGCCAGCATAACAGTTTTGTTTCTTCAAAATTGGCACAAGCCATTGGATAGAATTCATCGCATTCACAACAGCGCATGCCATCAAGCTTGCTATGTATTGCTACGATATTATGTTCCGTTATAAAATAAACATAGCTATCTGTAAATCTTTTATCTATTTTATATTTACGAAGGTTATCGGATGATAAGTATACACTACCATCAAGAAAATAATTACTTGGAATATATATCATATATCCATTATTGTGGATGGATATAATCTCAAATACTTTTTTTTCACAACCGGTCTCTTCGTAAACATTTACGATTTTATTATCTTTTATCTTGCATACTACTTTATCACCGGGTGAACAATGTAGTCCCATATATTATATACGGGATTATTGGCTATTTTGTTGGCTCGTTATAAAAATATACGCTAACGCCTTGTTCTACTAATCCGCTAATTAGTAAATCTTGCAGCTCTGGTATTGCAGAGGTTAGTAGAGTTGATACGTGAACACTTGCTTTTTCGTACTTAGCTTTTTCACTGACTTTCTTAATAGCTGTCTGTAATGCTTTCTGATCTACCTTACCAGTTTTATCTTGCACCAACATAGATATAACCCATGTATCGCTTGCCGTAGCTGTTTCGTTTAATGAACCAAGCTTAAAATTCATTTGAGTTGCATACCAATATGAATTATCTTCCTTTACCTTAGCCCACCGTTTTGCTAATATCAAACTTAGTGGCGAAGTGAATTTTCCATCTTGACCAACAACATTAAGAATAAAACGAAGTCCTGCATTTTCTGGCGCTAAAACTGATGCGTTGACTATTTTTGTTTTACCTTGTGCTATGAACCTTTTATCTAATTTATTATCCATTTGTGTCTCCTAATTTTGATATATCATCAATGTAATTTCTTTTAATTTATTTTCTAGATCTGACCTATTTATTTTATCCAACTCAAAATGAACTGATTTAAATCCAAGCTTTTCTCCGCCAACAGCATTCTCAATTCTATCATCTAAATAAATACAGTTTTTAAAATCAGGGTATATATCTAAAAATGTTTTATAGTATAAATAACTGGGCTTTCTGGCTCCAACTTCACAACTAAAAAACCTTATACTATTATCATATACTTTTGATCCTAGAACTGATTTTATCAGTTCAGCGTGTTCTATACCTATATTACTAAGCAATGCAATTTTTATGTCAAAATCTAATAAATCTTCTAAAAAACCTATCATAACAGCGTCAGCTGTTATAACCATATCCCATTCTTTTAGTAAATCTTTAATTATGACAGGGGATTTTATTTTAAAATGATCTCTGAGTTCATCTGATATTTGAGTAAGCCCAAGATCGTGTAATTTTGTGGTTCTATGCAAGAAATAATTTACATCTTCTAATGGAAGATTAAGTGTTCTAGATAGCTTATCAATAAAGTTATCAAACTTCACATTACAAATAACATTACCAAGATCAACTGCTAAATAGTTCATAATTCTCCTAAGTGCTCCGATATAAATTTAACTTTTTCATTCAATTGAATCTCTATTTTATTTGATTGGTTATAATCATTCGATATACATCCAAAATTACAATATTTATTAATCATTGATACAATAACAGTTTCTATGTCATCATATCTTGGATTACAGATATTATATTTTTGATTATAGAACGCATCTGCCGCGAATGTTGCGGTTCCATCTGATATAAAATATTTACAGTTTTCAATGTATTCTTTAATTTGATTTTCTTCTAAAAGATTTTTTACTCTCATGTCATTAAAACGCTCTAATGTAAAAGAAGAAAATAGTAATGAGTTTTTATTTTTCAACTCATTTATAATGTTTTTATTTGATTTTGGTAATGCTAAAAAATAATCAATTTTTTTAGATCCATCGCCTAAAATAAAATTAGGGCGAACCCATTCATAAGTATCAGAAACAATATTATTATATTTGGAATCACCGATATAAGACAAAATGAATCTTCTATTAGAATTATTCAGTAGATTTAAAATATAACCATTCTTTCTTGGGCTGGAATCAAGAAGATGAAAATAATTTTTATGTATGCCTAAATTATATTTTATATCATTATTTATAGCATAATATAAATTGATTGGGCTAAATTGCCATAACTTAATATTCAATTCTAATGCTATTGTTGAAGTAAAAATCTCAAAATCGGAAATTATTATGTCAGGGCTGAATCTTTTTATCTCGTTAGAATAATACGAATAATTTCCATTGAAACTAATCTCATTGATATTTGTAAAATTCAATAAACTGTCTAATGTATAATCAACATCAAGATCGCCAAGTGATTTTTTGAAGGCGGCAGTTTTTATTATGTAATTTTTATGCTGTATTGATTGTAAGAATCGTTTTAGCTGGTAAAAACTACCCAACCTATTCCCAGCAGCGTATAATATTTTTAGCATTATTTTTTAGCTAGATTTCTAATAAAATTAGCTTGTTTCAAAAACAAGTCCTTAGTCATACGAACATCTCCTGCGGCACGATGTGCTTTCTCTTTTTTGATGCCATACTTCTGAACTAATCCATTCAAGTTATAATATTCGCTTTGTTCTGTTATTCCAATAACATCCATAAATACTTGAATTTGCATTGTATCTAATGCGTATCGTTTCGAGAACGGAAATGTTTCATTTGCATTAACTTTATTCCACATTGCAACTAACATATCTTTATCAAATCCACATATATTATGACCGACAAGAAGCCTTTCTTCGGATGCGTGAAGATCATTCATCAGCCAGTTTTCAATTTCAGCTGTGGCTTTTTCTGCTGGGATATATGTTTCCCTACCTTCTTTTGTGTTATGCAAAAGATTCTCTAAATTATGACCATTTACTCGCAATGCATCAGGTTGAATGTTATCCGTACGGATGGGCTTAATACACCAAGTTTTTTGATCTTGGTTGGAAAGACGGTAAAACGATACTTCGATTATGTCATGGTCTTGTGTTAATCCGCTAGTTTCGCAATCCGTAATATACAGTTCATATTTCATAACTACAATTATAGGTAGGAAAAAATTATATACAACTTAGTTATAATATATTATTTTTCAAAAACTTTCTTTAATTCTTTTCTTAATCCGGCAAGCGATTTAATCCCAGTTTTTCCCTGACAAATTAAAAAACTAAATCCGCTGGGGGTGCGTAAATATTCTTTTTCTTTTTTAGAAACTTTACTTCCTTCAAGGACGAAAACAATTTTATTATTTTCAAAAATATTCCATCGTTCATTTTTATTTGCCGACGCTATCCTCTTGACCCGAATAACTTTTTCTACTACATACTTCTCTTCATCAAATAAATCATAATCAAATTTACTAAATGTATGTTTTACCTTTGATCCGTCATGAACATATTCAATTTCTGGAACTACTGATGAATTAAAATCACTATAATGTTTTTGGCTCATTATCCTTCCTTACTTAGCTGCGGAATCCGCAGCTACTAATCCAGTCAATGCAGCATATAAAATACCACTTTGTCCCGATGCTTCGCCTGCGCAAAACATATTTGTTATATCTGTTTCCATATTATTTGCTACATTAATTTTTGGTATCAATGGTAAAATTGTTGGCACATGGAAATATGCTTTATTAATTATTTCTGGTAGAAATTGACTTACTTGTTTTATTGCATCTGGCAACCAATTATATTCTGGTATAATAGAGATTTTACTTTTATTTGTCAAGATGTGGGAAACTCTTTCCTTTATTATACGATCATTAGTTAATATAAATACTAATTGACCTAGCCTATTCGTTTCCTCAAATCCACCGTTCTCAAAATGTCTATTGCCTATTAGGTTGAATGACATATTTTCAGATTTCCATCTAACCTCATTGCTTCTAAATGAAGAAATTGCCATATCAACATGATCCTCAGGTATCACAGTTCCGTTCCAAGACATCGGTCCAAGCTCTAATTCATTACTTACTATTGAACAATTAGATTTATTAAAATCTTTCATTGATTGAGCTGTTGTTTCTATTCTTATTCCAAACTTAGAAGTATTATTATCTGTTATAATACCTAATGATTTATATAATTCACTAACCCATCTCCATCCGCTTCTTCCAGCACAAATGATTAGTTTTTTACAATGTATTTGTTTTAATGATGAGGTAATAATAAAACCTCTTTTGTTTTTTACAACGCTCGTAATTCCTTCATCAAAACATAATGTAATGCTTTTTTCTATATCATTTACTATTTTTTTGGATAGGGCATGTATTTCCCTTGGATATAATTGTATATAATCATTCTTGACAATTTCGAAACCGCTTTTTTTAATTCGCTTTTCCAAGTTGACTTTTGGTCCAAGATCTTTTACAACCGTTAGATCGAATATGTTTTTGATATAAGAGTTAAACCATTTGAGTGATGCATTGACTTTGCGATTGCCAGTTATAGGTGAAACTTTATCAATATCAGAAAGATATAATTTACCATCACTAGTTGGAAGAAGACCAAGAAATCCTGACATTTGCGAACGCCTTTTGCCGGGGGCAGAGCTTTCGTCAAAAAGAATAACTTTCTTACCTTTATGCTCTTTTGCTATTTTTAATGCAGCAAATGTTCCAGCAACACCTGAACCTATAATCGCAATATCATATTTAGTTGGCATAGATACCTTTCAAGATATCTATATCATACTAAAATAAATTGAAAATTAAAATGTCAGCTATTTTACAGTAACGGTATCATTAATATTTATTTTTGCTGCTTTTAGTGCATTAGTCATAGGAGCTGATAGCTTTTGTTTTAATAGCGTATCTAGTCCTATTGCTACTTTTGGATTGGCTGGGGCTAAAACTGATTTAAATGTAGCTACCGGTCCTTTGTTCACTAATATAAAAATTGTTACAGCCGCATCATCTGGCACACCAGCTTGATTAAGCATTGGTGCTACATTAGTAGACAATTGCCATAATCTTGCATTTTCTAAAACAGTCTAAATCTCCCCCGATTGAGCAGACATAACAGCTTGTGCTTGTTTTTCAAACTTTGTTGCCAATTTATGTAATGTATTGATATCCATTTTAATCCCTATTATAATTATAATTGATTATTGGCAGCGGTCGATGCTAAAAAGATGGCATATAATGTGAATGCCATCTTCAATTCTTTACCCAGCATCTCTGGACAATACCAGTACTTTGCCAACGGCTTATGACAATATCACCCCTGTCAAGGCAGAAACTGTTAATATTTTGCGTGATGCTATTTTAGCTATTGAGCAAACCTTAGGCGTAAAACCTCAAGGCGTCTATACAACAGTTCGGGCAAGACTAGATGCGTTAGATGTAATAATTGGTTCTATAATTTCTGGTGGTGGAGGTGGCGGAGGAGGTGGCGGGTCAGTAGTATTTGCTGGCGATCTAATGGGAACATCAACCCATCAGATAGTCATTGGACTACAAAATAACCCAGTCAATCCGGTTAAGCCCATTGCGGGACAAGCATTAATATTTGACGGATATCAATGGAATCCAAGTACAAACTTTTTAGGGTTAGAAATTATAACCGGACCAATTTTATCAACATCTGAAAATACCGGGCTAATAGAATTAGATGGTAAATTTATAGTAAATGGTATAAACATATCGTCATCATCAACATCTGATATGGGTCAAGGTATTATTTATTATGATTCAACTTTGAACAGATTTCAAGTTTCCGAAGATGGCGGGTCATATGTAAATCTTATTGGTGGCTCTTCTGGTGGAGCTGCAAGCGGTGATTTAGATGGGTATTATCCAGATCCAGTTGTAGTTGGAATTCAAACCATTCCAGTAAATCCAATAACACCAATCGCCGGGCAAGCACTAATATATGATGGGTATACATGGATACCTGGAACTAATTTTATAACTCAAGATATCTTTACCACCGGTAGCGTAACTAGCGGACCTGATTTATCAACATCTGCAACCACTGGGTTACTAACATTAGACGGTAAAATGGTTGTAAACGGTATCAACACATCTCTTATATCTGATGCTGGTCAAGCAATAATTTACTTTGATGGTTATACAAATAATCTATTGATTTCTGAAAACGGTAATCCTTATGTAAATATATTTGCTGATATTCGTAATATAATAAATACGAGCTCAAACTATACAACAACTCAACAAGATTCAGTTATATTAATTACATCTGGCTCATCAATAACTATTCAATTAGTCAATAACCCAATAACCGGAACAGTTCAAACCGTAAAAGACAAGTCAGGTAATGCCGGAACGTTTAATATAACAATACAGTCTTCTGCTGGTGGAGTTTTAATAGATGGAGCAAGTACTTATATAATTTCTACCAATAATGGTAAGGCAAGTTTTATATTTGATGGTATTGGTTGGTATAGCGTATAATAATTTCACATATTCAATAGGAACATAAATGTCTTTCTCTGGAAAACCAACTAATGCTAATGAACTAATTCTTTGGGATGGCACCGAGTTTTATAGTGGTAAATTAACTGGTAATAATATAGATACAGCGTCTACCACTGCTATACAAATAAACGGTGAATTGATAGGAACAGCCTTTGGCGCAAATAATGGAACTACAATACCAACACTAACAAGTGGTAGCGGAGTTCCAAGCACAACACCAGCAAATGGTTCGCTGTATATGCGAGTTGATGGTACCGGTAGCACTGGATTATATACATATCAGAGCGGAACTTGGGTATCAGTTTCTGGAAGCGGAACATTTAGCGCTGGCGGAGATCTTTCTGGCACATCATCAAATCAAACCGTAATAGCAATTCAAGGTAATGCAGTTGAAGCCGGAGTTTTAGGCAGCACACAAGACGGTTATGTTCTAACTTGGGTCAACGCATCAAGCCAATGGCAGCCAAAACCATCTGAGGTAAGTCTATATGGTGATGTAAATGGTACATCTGCTTCATCTACGGTTGTTGCTATACAAGGAAATACTATAACATCTGGCGCTCTTACTAAGGGGCAATTTTTCGTTGCAACAAGCACAAGTAATTGGGCAGCTACAACATTATCCGGAGATGTTAACGAGAGCGCTACAACCCCTGGACAACTAACTGTAATTCAAATAAATGGTTCAACGGTTCCAGCAGGAGGATCATTAACAACTGGTAATGTTCTACAAGTCAATGGAAGCAGTAGTCTTACTTATGCTGCGGTCAATCTTGCTGGCGGTAGTAATTATGTCACGGGCGTTCTTCCAACCGGGAATCAAGCAAACCAATCTCTTACACTAACCGGTGATATAACCGGAAGTGGTACAACTGTTGGTACAGCTACTACATTAGCAAACACTGCCGTATCTGCTGGAAGTTATGGAAGCTCTACACAAGTAGGAACATTTACCGTTGATGCTAAGGGTCGTCTAACCGCTGCAAGCAATACTACCATCTCTGGAACTACTCCAGGTGGAGTTGCAGGCGGTGATTTATCTGGCACATATCCAAACCCAACTATCGGATCATTAGACGGTTATGCATTACCAAGCCCAACACCAGGCGTTCTAGAAGAAGTAGGTGGTAGTCTTGTATGGAGTACAGTCAATCTTGCTTCGAGCACATATGTAAGCGGCATTTTGCCAACTGCTAATCAAGCCGCCCAAACAATGGGTGGAGATGTTTCAGGCACAACCGCAAGTGCAACCGTAATCAAGGTTGATGGAGTTTCTTATCCGGCAAGCCCAAGCACTAATACAGTACCAGTTGTTACTGCAAGTAATACTGTTACATATCAGCAAATTGCTGACGCTCAAGTTAGTGCAACTGCTGCTATCGCTGGTACAAAAATAAGCCCTAATTTTGGAACTCAAAATGTAACTACATCTGGTAATATAACAACAACAAGTACCGGATCTATTACATCAAATACAACTGTAACAGCAGTTAGTGGAGTTATTACTCCATCAGTTGATACATCTGGTGCATCTACACTAACACTTGGAACAACCAATGCTACCAAGGTACAAATTGGTACAAGTGGTAACACAACCGAAATACTTGGTAACTTACAAGTTGATGGCGCTGAAACAATTATTGGTACTAGCATATTCCAACAAGCTGCAACATTTGATGGAAACGTAACGGTTGCTGATGGTTATAGTTTTACAGTGATCGGTGCTACTGGCGGAACATTCTCTATAAACGGAGATGGAGCATCCACATTATCAACTAGTTCAGGCGCATTGACTATTGATGGTTATGCTAGCACACTTATACAAGCAAACGGATCTACTCAAATAGATGTTAGCACTAATGGAGTACAACTATTCTCTGGATCACAATCACTTGGCGGAGGAGTTGGAGTACTCGGATTTACTAATGCAACAACGGATCCAACAACTAATCCATCAAACGGCGCAATACTTTATTCATCAGGTGGCGTACTAAATATACGACAATCTAATGGTACCACATTCCCAATTACATCAGGTGCGACTGCATTTACTGCTGGTGGAGATTTATCTGGAACAGCAACAAGCCAACAAGTAATATCATTGACTGGTACTACCGGAACAGTTAGTACGGCGTCGTCCACAAGTACAATTCAATTCAATACGGCTTCCACATCACCAACATTTAATCAAGCAAATAATACGGCTGCTTCTGGAACTGGAACAGCACTAACAGTACAAGCACAAAACGCTACAGGAAGTACAAGCACTGGTGGTGCATTACATCTAACATCAGGTACTGGTACAACTGTTGCTGGAAACGTTCTTATTCAAACTGGTGGTACAACACAATTAACTGTATCACCAACTGCTGTTACATTCGCATCATTGTCTGGCGGAGGATCACAGGCATTCGTTACCGTTAGCACAAGCGGAGTAATATCAACAACTGCTATATCTGCTGGTGGTGATCTAAATGGAAACTATCCAAATCCATATGTCTCATCATTGAGTGGATCTGGTGGTACAGGAAATCTTGTAACGATCAATTCAGGATTCTTAGAATGGGCATCAACGGTCGGTGCTTGTGTATTATCACAGGCAACCACTTCAACTGGTGGTAGCGGTACACTAACTGTAAGAGCAAGAGATTCATCTGCTTCTGGTCACGTTGGTGCAGATCTTAACTTGTGCGCTGGATACGGTCCATCAGGTATTGGAACACTAAGACTACAAACTGGTTCATCCGCTGGTTCATCGCCATCAATTGGCGGTAGCAACGATCAAGTAGTAATTACAACAACATCAATTGCATTGACTCCAAGTCTTTTGAACTGGACTGGTGGTACTGGTGATTTACAATCCAACGGATCAACAATTATTCAAATAAGCACTGGTACTGCAACAGTAACAGGTGCATTGAATCAATCAAGTGGTGCGTTCTCATTAGCTGGTAATGGTGCATCATCAATAACAACTACTTCGGCTCACGCATTGACAATAACAGCTGGTGCAGCATCTACATGGTCAAGTTCTGGCGCATTAACAATTACATCTGGTGGAACTTCAACCTGGTCAACAAGTTCAGGAACTTTATATGTGGATGCAGCACAATATCTAAACCTTGGTGAAACTACAGCCCTTGCAATCAACATGGCTCAGCCAGGAATACTTACCACGGTAAACGGAACATTGACTGTCGAGCAAGGTACTACACTAAATAGCAGTCTAACTCAATCAAACGGTGCAGTTTCATTATCTGGTAATGCGGCATCAAGTTTTACAACTTCAAGCGGCGGACTAACACTAACTGGTGCAGCAGCAAGTACATGGTCAACAAGCGCTGGACTATTAACAATAAATGGTCACACCGGTATAGCATTACAAGATGCCGGGTCAACGTATCTAACATTAACGACTAATCAACTACAATGGGCTCAGAGCGCGTTTACACCAGTAATCAATCAAGCTGCCGCAGTAAATAATGGAACATCATTTACTATTAGCTCTCAAAATGCCGGTGGAAGTGGTTATAACGGTGGTGATTTAATCCTAACATCTGGTGCTAAAACTGGTAGCGGATATGATGGATATATCTATTTAGAAGCTGGCGGTAATATAGAAGCATTTATTATGTCTGCCGATGCAACATCTGCTGGCGGACTTGGAATTGGTACTACACCCGGAAGTGATCCAACAATTACTCGTGGTTCTGGTATTCCAACCACAACTCAACCAAATGGAAGCCTTTTCTTACGAACTGATGGTGACGCATCATCAACCATCTATATTAGAGAAGCTGGTACATGGAGCATAATATCCGGAGCAGGCGGTACTCCAGGCGGTAGTGCTGGTGGAGATCTTAGTGGAACTTATCCTAACCCAACAGTTGCTAAGGTTGATGGAGTTGTATATCCAGCAAGCCCAAGCACAAATACTGTTCCGGTTGTAACAGCCAGTAATACTGTTACATATCAGCAAATTGCTAATGCCCAAGTTTCGGCTACAGCTAATATCGCAGTTAGCAAACTAGCTGCTGGTACGGCTGCACAACTATTACTAAATAACTCTACACCTACTCCAACTTGGACAACAGTTAGCGGAGATGCAACGATCTCGGCTACCGGTAGTGTTACAGTTATATCTTTGGACGGTTATACATTACCAAGTCCAACGCCTGGAGTTTTGCAAGAAGTTGGCGGTAATCTTGTATGGAGTACGGTAAATCTAGCATCATCAACTTATGTGTCTGGCGTTCTTCCAACTGCAAATCAAGCAGCACAATCACTCACTCTAACAGGTGATGTAACAAGTTCAGGTGGAACAACAGCATCAGCGTCCACAACGGTTGCAAAAATACAAGGCGTTGCAATTACTGGAACACCAGCTGCTGGCTATGTATTAGAAGCGACAAGCCCAACCGCAGCATCTTGGCAAGCTCTTACCAGTGTTACATTAAGTGGAGATGTAACCGGAACAACCGCATCAAACATTCTATCATCAATAGATGGTTATGCGCTTCCAAATCCGGGACAACATCAAGGCGTATTACAGTCTGCAAGCAACGGTGCATTATCTTGGAGCACAGTAAATCTTGCATCTAGCTCGTATGTGTCTGGTAATCTTCCCGTAGCAAACATTGCTCCAGGAACTTCTGCTCAAGTTTTGATGAGCAATGGAACACCAGCAACAACTTGGACAACATTAAGTGGCGATGTTACAATAAGCGCGACTGGCGCTACAACTGTAAATAGTATTAGTGGCAGCTCACCTATTGCAATATCTGCGGCAACACTAAACTTCACTGGTGGAACTGGAAACTTACAATCAAATGGAACCACGGTTGCTAGTATTACTGCTAATAAACTAATAACATCAAAAGGTATTCGAAGAAATGTAACAACAGTTAGTGGTTCAACATATACAGCACTAGCCACTGATGATATCATTGCAGCAGATCCAACCAGTAATACAATAGCAATTACATTACCGTCTTCACCAACAACAGGTGATACGCTTGTAATTAAAGATATAACTGGTCAAGCAAATACAAATAATATAACGATTACACCAGCATCCGGCAACATTGATGGAGCTAGTAACTTTGTTATAGATATGAATTATGCAAGTATTACAGTGGTATTTACAGGAGCTCAATGGAGCGTATTGTAATCAATCGATTTATACTAATGATAATATATAATAATAGGAGAATCATTGTCATATAAGGAACCACGAGCACTAACTACCGACTTTGGATTAATCAAATTATCCGGAGATCTTGCTGGCACAGCCGCATCTCCAATAGTAATAAGAATTAATACACACACGGTTGCAACACAAACTCTTGGTGCATCACAAGATGGATATGTACTGACTTGGGTGAATGCAACATCATCTTGGACTGCTGAATCTGCTCCTGGTAGTTCTGGACCAACTGGAACGGCTGGCGGAGATCTTAGTGGAACTTTTCCTAACCCAACAGTTGTAGCATTACAAACAATTCCAATTATAACAACCGCTCCAACTAACGGACAAGTACTGACATACGTTTCAGCTGATGGAAAATGGGAACCAAAAACAGTAACGGGAGCTACACCAAGTATTGCTCGCACATTTATGCTTATGGGCTGCTAATAGGAAAATACAATGACAGATACATTTCAAGTTTTAGGGCAACTAAATATAACAACTACTGGAACACTACAAACATTGTATACAGTACCAGCAACAACTTCTACAACTATATCTACTTTGGCGGTATGCAATCAAAATAATAGTACTGCTGCTTTTAGTGTAACGGTTAGAAGCGTAGCTGGTGCCAATGCCGATCTTTATTTATATGGAGGTTCGGTTGCTGGAGGTTTAGAATTATCAGGACCTAATACATTTTTGGCTACTTTGGGTATTACGCTTGCTACTGGTGATATTGTTAAGGTTCAATCAGATACAGCCAACGTTACCTTCCATCTTTTTGGCGTTCAAGTAACTTAATATCTAAAACTTTTTTCAATATACTAAAACTTTGGTATTTATTTAGGAAAAATATATGTCTCAAGGCACCGCAGTAACTGTAAATAACATAAACCTAGTCTCTTTGAGTGGTGATATCACCGGCAACACCATTGACGGCTATGTTTCTTCTATTAGCGGTCCATCTCCAGTCATCGTTACACCTAACTCTTTACAATGGCTTAGCTCGGTTACCTCTCCTACTTTAACTCAAGCTTCTTCAGCTAATCCCGGACAAAATCTAACCATTCAAGCTCAAGGTACTGGCGGAGGTGGAGCAGGCGGCAATTTAATTCTTGCTTCTGGAACTTCATTATTTGGCAGTGCCGGCAATATCATCTTTCAATTAGGCGCTACGACAGGTTTGACTTTATTATCTACTGGAACTTTGCAGTTTCCGGCTACCGCTACAGCAACCATCAATCAAGCTGCCTCTACCGGAGGCGCTACTAATTTAAGCATTACTGCCCAATCAGCTGGTGGCGCTGGAGACAACGGTGGAGCTTTAGTATTGACTTCAGGAGCTTCCACTACAACTGGTACTTCTGGTAATGTTATTATTAATACGGCTACTCCAGGTGGTGGTACTGCTGGTAATATCTTATTTCAGGTTAGTGGTACTACTCAGGCTTTCGTTAATAGCTTTGGTGTTGGTATCGGATCTACTCCTGGCACTTCTCCTACTATTACTTCTGGTTCTGGCGTTCCAACTTCCACCCAACCGACTGGCTCTCTTTATCTAAATACCAGCGGTTCAACAATTACCGGTGTTTATACCCGCACTACCAGCTGGCTACCAATCAACGCCTACACAGGCTTAATAGCTCCAATTACAGCTACCACTAATACTAATACCGTTGCAGTATACACTGTCGACAGCACTTCTGGTAATGACGGAGTTATTCTTCATTTTCACACTGGTCCTACAACTTACGTAATGCCATCCCCTGCTCCCGGACGACAAATCATTATTCGAGATATTACTGGTGCCATCGAAACTACCAATCAAACTGGCGGATATGTTACTGGCTCCGGAGCTACTAGCAACGTTATTTTTGTTGCTCCTCATGGTACCGAATCTTTTAATGGGAGTGCTGGCTATATATTAACTGGAGGTTCTACTTTTCACGTTACTAATAACTCAGCCGCCGTCACTTGCAGCACTGGTTTATTTACCACTGAACTTGCACCCGGCATGAGCATCACATTTGGCGCTCAATCTGGTGTATCTTACGTAATCTCTTCCATCGGATCAGCAACTTCACTCACACTTACCTCTGTGTATACAGGTACCACTAGTACTACCTCTTCTGCCACTATGAATAGTTTAGCTTACTATGCTAACTGGGGTACTCTTACTTTGACAAGTGATGGTACTAACTGGTTCGCTACTAGCAATAAACCCATGCGTGTTTACTTAACTGCTAACGGTACTTTTATCCCTTCTCCTGGCTGTACTGCTGCTTATTTAGTTGGCTGCGGAGGTGGTGGAGGTGGTGCTGGTGGTGGTGGAACTAGTACTTCTGGTGGTGGCGGAGGCGGCGGCGCACTTCAATCGATTATGATAACCACGCTTACTCCTAATATTGCTAGTGGTTATACCGTGGTAATTGGTGCTGGTGGGACAGGTGGAGTCGCTAACTCAGCTGGCACTACTGGTAATCCAGGAAATAATACTTCTTTTGGTACCTTAGCATATTTTTATGGTGCCTCTGGTGGTAGCAGCAGTGGAGGTCTTTTTAATTCTCCCGGTGGTTTATTTTTTACTAATAGTGGTACAAATATGTATTCTTCTTCTAGCGCTGCCGTTGGCACTGGATCTGCGTCTCTTGCGGCCGCAACTACTCAACTTCAAGGAAGTACATCGCCAGGATCTATTGCCATGGGTGGGTCTGGCGGAGCAAATAGTATAAGCGGTGTTGCTGGAATGATCAATACCAGTTCGAATCTAGCAACGGCTTATGTTGCTGGTACCGGAGGCGGAAGCAACGGCGGTGGCGGCGGCGGTGCTGGACCTCAAGGCAACGGTGGCAACGCTGGTGCTGCCTCAAGTGTAGGATCATCGGCTTCCGCTAATACTGGAGCTGGAGGTGGCGGTGGTGGTATTCTTGCCAGTACTGGCACCGCTGGCGGAAACGGTGGAAGTGGATATCTCTATGTATATACTTGGATGTAAAGGTCAAATAAATGGCTCAAAGTAATATAATTTTATATGGTGATGTAATTGGTAATAGCGGTAGCAATACTGTTTATTCTATTACTGGTATTTCGCCAACCTCTACAGTTCCTGTTAGCGCCGCTACTTTGCAATGGTTAAATACAACAGCCTCTCCAATTTTAGGTCAATTTACTAACGCTTATACGGCAGGACAAAATCTTACCGTTCAAGCACAAGGAAGCAGTTTTACGGCTGCCAATGGCGGTAATTTAGTTTTAGCTTCTGGTACTACTTCTTCTGGGACCGTTGGTAATATTCAATTACAACTCGGCAATACTACTGGTCTTACACTATTAGCTACTGGAACTTTGCAATTTGGAGCAGCTGTTACAGCTGGTATTACTCAATCCTCTGCTGCTGGCACTGGAACCAATCTAAACATTACTGCCCAATCAGCTGGCGGAACTGCCAATAACGGTGGAACTTTACTTCTCACTTCTGGGGCGTCTACTACAACTGGAACCTCTGGAAACGTTACTTTCAATACCAGCGCGCCCGGTTATGGTGGAACTATTAGTAATATTCTTTTCCAAATTAGCGGTGTCACTCAAGCTTTCGTTACTGGACTGACTACTAATTCTGGTTTGGGCATCGGATCTACTCCTGGCACTTCTCCTACTATTACTTCTGGTTCTGGTACTCCATCTACCACTCAAACAAGCGGGTCTATTTATCTAAATACTAGCGGAGGTTTATATACTCGACAGAGCAGCATTTGGTCTCAGTTTGGAGCATCTAATATTAGTCAATTAACAGCCCCTATTTCACAATTAGTTAATACTAATACTTCTCACGCCATTTATACAGTTGATTCGATTGGTAGTTATGATGGTGTCATTTTACATAACTATACGGCAAGTACTACTGGATATACATACGTTATGCCTGCACCTACAGCGGGACGTCAAATTGTTATTCGAGATATAACTGGAAGTATTGAAACCGCTAATACTGGCGGTTACATAACAGGAACTGGTACCGGAAGTAAAGTAATTTTTATCGCCCCTCACGGAACAGAATCTTTTAACGGAAACTCTGGTTTTACTTTATCTGGTGGCTCTACTTTTAATGTCACAAATGGATCTGCCACTGTTACCGCTACCGGATCTTCATTTACTACTCAATTAGCTCCAGGTATGAGTATTACTTTTAGTGCTCAGTCTAGTACATCCTATATAATTTCTGCGATTGGTTCCAATACTTCTTTGACACTTGCTACTAATTATACTGGTACTACTAGTACCACATCTGCTGCTACTATGAACAGCTTAGCTTACTATGCTAATTACGGTACAATCACACTATACAGCGATGGTACTAACTGGTTAGCTTCTAGTAATAAACCACTTCGTGCTTATTTAACTGGAAGTAGCGGAGCTTTCTTTATCTCTCCAGGCATTACTAACACCTTTATCACTGCTGCTGGCGGTGGCGGTGGTGGAGGCGGTGGAACTACTACCTGTGGCGGTGGTGGTGGCGGAGGATCCATTCAATCTACCACTAATATTACTGTAGCCGCTAATACTTCTTATACCGTGGCCATTGGTGCTGGTGGAGCAGCTGGAGCTACAGGAGCCGCTGGCGGAGCCGGTGGAACTACTTCTTTTGGTACCTTAGCTTATTTTTATGGTGCTTCTGGTGGAGGATTCAATTCTACCGCTACCACTTACGCTTGTGGCGGGTATCCATTTACTAACAATGGTTCTACTAACGTCTACTCTTCCGTAGCATATGCAGGAACTGGAACAAACTCAATTAATGCCAGTACCGGTATCACTTCTAGCAATTTACTTGGACAATTATCAATGGGCGGATCTGGGGCTTACACTGGCGTTACTTCTTTTGCTGGTTTGGCAAATGCTGTCGGTAATGGTTCTTATACTGGTGGAGCAGCTGGTGGTACTTTTGGTGGCGGTGGCGGTGGAGCCGGACCTCAAGGTGCTGGTGCAGCAGGCGGAGCCTCTGGAGCTGGCGGTTCTTCTGCTAATGCTAATACGGGAGCGGGTGGCGGTGGTGGTGGCGGTAATGCCAGCACTACTGGTGGAACAGGTGGAAGCGGATATCTATATCTATTAATGTATATGTAATGAGGAATGAGTAAATGAATATAAATGGCATAATGGTAGCTGGTGATCTTGCAGGAAGTAGCGACTCTAATCTCGTTATTTCTATTAGCGGAACATCTCCAATCAACATAACTCCTAATGCATTACAGTGGGCAATTAGTACTACTATCCCTATTTTAGGTCAAATTGCTTCAGCCACGGCTGCTGGACAAGCTCTAACAATTCAAGCACAAGGTAGTACTGGATCTGGTACCAATGGTGGTAACTTAGTATTAGCTTCTGGAGCCTCTGCATCTGGAACTGCAGGAAGCGTCCAATTACAATCTGGTATTATCACTAATTTATCTTTAACTTCTACCGGTTCTTTGCAATTTGGTTCTACTATTACTTCACCTACCCTTACTCAAGCAACTGCTTCGGCTGCTGGCGGCAATTTAAGCATTACTGCTCAATCAGCTGGTGGAACTACTAATAATGGAGGCTCTTTAGTTTTGACTTCTGGGTCTTCCTCTACCACCGGTATTTCTGGAAACGTCACTATCAATACAGCTACACCAGGTGGTGGTGGAACAGCAGGTAATATCCTCTTTCAGGTTAGCGGCACGACTCAAGCTTTCGTTACCACTAACGCTAGCGGAGCTGGGTTTGGCATCGGATCTACTCCTGGCACTTCTCCTACTATTACCAGTGGAACCGGAACCCCATCGTCTACCGAACCTAATGGGTCTCTTTATCTAAATGTTGCCGGATCAAGTAGTTCGGTTATTTATACTCGTCAAAATGGAACTTGGGCTTCTGTGTCTACCGCTGGTATACAAATTATTCCTTTAACCGAAACAATTACCACTAATTCTTCTCACAGTATTTATACTGTCGATAGTACAGGTGGAGGATCTGACGGTATTATTTTACACAATTATACTGCTAGCACTACTGGATACACATATATTATGCCTGCTCCAACTGCTGGACGCCAAATTATTATTCGTGACATAACTGGTGGCATTGAAACAGCCAATACGGGTGGATATATTACTGGTACTGGAACATCCAGTAAAGTTATCTTTATTGCCCCTCATGCTGTCGAATCATTTAATGGCAGTTCTGGATATGCTTTAAGCGGATCTGCTTTTCACTTTACCAACAACTCTGCTACTGTCACAGCTACCAGTTCTTTATTTACCACAGAATTGGCTCCCGGAATGAGCATTGTACCAGTAGGGGGTACTGCAACTACTACCGCCTCATACATAATTTCTTCCATTTCTAATGCAACTACTCTAACTCTCACTACCAATTACACTGGGAATACTAGTACCGCAGGCACCGCTACTATGAATAGCTTAGCTTACTATGCTAACTACGGTACACTAACACTCATTAGTAATGGGACTAACTGGTTTGCTTCTAGCAATAAACCATTACGCGCTTATATAACTGGTAGTACCGGAACTTTCATTCCTTCTCCTGGAAGCACGAGCGCTACACTTATTGGTTGCGGTGGTGGTGGTGGTGGTGCTAATAACGGAGGCGTATCCTCCTCTACTGGTGGTGGTGGTGGTGGAGCTCTACAATCCGTTATAAATACTAGTATTACTCCAAATACCGCCTATTCAATTACTATTGGAGCGGGTGGCGGAAACGCCGGTGGAACCGGAGGTATTACATTCTTTGGTAGCTCAGCGACTTTTAATGGAGGTTCTGGTGGTGGAGGGGGCGCGGGGGGCACCTGTGGTTCCGGTGGATATCCAGTTAGCAATGGATCAGCAACTAATATTTATAGTGATGCTTTATCTGGTTTAGGTGTATCATCTATTGCTGCAGCCACAGCTATAACACCAACCAATATGCCAGGAATGATGGGCATGGGTGCGGGATCATTTTTAGCCGCTAATACACCCGGATTTAATAATATAATGGGTAATGGTTCTTATTCTGGTGGGACTACCAACAACGGTGGCGGTGGTGGTGCAGGACCACAAGGAAATGGTGGTAATGGTGCTAGTGCCGGTACTGGCGGTTCAGCAGCCGCAAATAGTGGTGCTGGTGGCGGTGGAAACTATAGTACTCCCGGTTCTGCTGGTGCTGGTGGTTCAGGTTATCTTTATATTCTTATGCCAATGTAATTAAGGTTCAATAATGTCTCTAACGATCAATCTAAATGGCGATGTAGTAGGAACTAATAATGGCAATATAATCATCTCCATTAATAGTTCTTTTGCCCTACCTATTTCATCCCCTACTTTTCAGTGGAATAGTGGCGTTTCATCTCCCACCCTTATTCAAACAGCCAATACAAATGTCAGCGCTGTTGGGCAAAACTTTACCATACAAGCACAAAGTACCACTGGTTCGGGATCTACGGCTGGCAATCTCAATTTAGCCGCTGGCACCGCCCCCACCGCTTCTGGTACCGGTAACGTTAATATTCAAGGTGGTGCTCCTACTTCTTTAGTTAACATCATTACCTTCAATGCTACTGACTTCGATGCGGACGGCTTGGTGGAAACGATAGGAATAGGCTCTTCTTTGGTCTCTCCTCGTATTTACCAAATTACTAGCTCAGGTGCTGGTACAAATCTTACTATCCAAGCACAGAACGCAGCCGGTAGCAATAACAATGGTGGAAGTCTTGTTCTAAAAGGCGGCACTGCTACTGGCACTGGTACCACTGGCGGTATCGTCCCCACCGTCCAAGTTAGAACTAATACAACTAATACTATTTATACTATTGATAGCACGGGTGGTGGGAGCGATTATCATATTCTACACAATAATACTGGCACCGTTTCTTATGTCATGCCAGCTCCGACTGCCGGACGAGAATTATTCCTTCGAGATATTACTGGTTCCATTAACACATATGGCTCTATTCCCTCTAATGTTTTCTTAGTTCCTCATGCTGTTGAAAAGTTTAACACTTCTTCGGGTTATGTTATGTCTGGCACTTTCAATATCACCAATGGTAGCACTTCAGTTACAGCTAGCTCCACCAAGGCAGGTATTTTGGCAGCCGGAATGAGTGTTGTTTTTGGCACCGATACTAAGAGCTATATCATCTCTTCTTTCAACGGTACTACTGGAATTACTTTAGCTTCATCTTATGCTGGTACTACTAATGCAACTGCTACTGGAACTATTAACAGCTTAACCTTTGCTGCCAATTATGGAGTTTTGCGTTTAGTGAGTGATGGGGCTAACTGGTATGTCCGAGGAGATGGGACGCTAACATATGTCTCATTCACGGCTAGTGGTACTTTTATCACACCTCAAGGAGTTACTTTTCTTAATGTGAGTGCATTTGGAGGTGGTGGGGGTGGAGGATCTGGTGGTGCGACTTCTACAGCCGCCAATGCTGGTGGCGGAGGTGGAGGTGGCGGGACTATTCAGTCGTCAACAGTTTTTTCTGTTATCCCCAGTACATCAAATTCTATTACTATTGGTGCTGGTGGAACTGGCGGAGCTGCCGTCACTCCTAATCAACCAGGTAATCCTGGTACTGCGGGTGGTGATACCATAATTCAGAACATAAGTTACATAAATACTTTTCTTGGTGCCTCCGGCGGGGGCGGCGGAGCGGCTTCGCCCTCTACAACGTGTTCTGGCGGATTATGTATCAGAAATGCTTCTTCTTCGGGAAATTTTTACAATACATTATCAAGTACATCAAACACCATTGCTACAGGTACTACAAATTTTGAAGGTACAACTGGCTTTCTTTCCGTTGGTGGAGGCGGTATTGCTACAAATGGCGAAGCAGGGAGCCCTGGATGTTCTAACATCACATTTGCACCTACTGGAACCAGTACTGGCGGAGCGGTGGGTTCTAGCGGATGCGGTGGTGGAGCAGGCGGTGGATCTGGCCCTAATGGTCCAGGTGGCAACGGTGGAACTGGTGGAACCTCTCCTGTCGCTGGTACCAGCGCGCTAGCTAATACTGGAGGAGGCGGTGGCGGTGGCGGAGGAAATAGTACTACATCTGCTATCGGCGGAAATGGTGGATCTGGATTTCTCTATTTTACTTATTCCCTATAAACCTTACACACTAATCCACATACCACCATCCCATACAACTGTAATTCCCTCATAATTCACAGCTATTATATACGTGGCAGCCCCATCAATCATATTGCCATTACCATCAACTGTTATATTGTATGTTGCTGCACTTCCACGCCCATCTTTAATATCAAATGTCTGACCAATCGTTGGAATCAATGGTAATGTCACAGTTATCATACCAGTCAATACACCAGCAGATATAACAGAATCCGTTGCAACCACGCCATAACTATTAGTAATAACTGTTACGTTTTGTACAACACCCGAGTTCCCAATTTTCTTTGCTTCCCACGCACTATCTGCATTAACCCACGTCAATACATAACCATCTTCGCCAGCACCTAATACTTCTGGCAAAATAGGATTACCAGATAGTTTGGAAACAGTATTAGCACCAGTTGTTCCGGTAACATCACCGAGCATTGTTTGCTGTACTTGATTTGCTGTTGGCAACATTCCGGTAACATGACTGCTTCCACCAGCAAGATTTACTGCAGCATATCCCAATGATGCTACTCCAGTAACAGTCAGCACACTTCCAGGAACAAGACTACCAGATATAGGAACAGTTGCTCCATTAATCTTTGCCACGGTTGGATTAGGATATGTATTCGACAAATCACCACCAGCAGCACCAGTTGGTACTGCCATTACATTCATCGGTCCCCATGTCATTCCATCCCAACCCAAAAACTGATTTACTACAGGACCGGCATCATTTACAGGATTCCCTTGCAATCCGGTTACAATGGGATCTGGATATGTATTACCTAAATCTCCGGCAGCCAATCCAGTTGGTGGCAATGACGTTGGAATAGTAATTGTTGTTGGCTCCCATAGAGTATCTGTTGCACTCCACACAAGAGATTGACCATCTGTTGGTGCAATTGACTTTACAGGATATCCCTGTATACCTATTACAGTTTGGGTTGTAGTAGTACCAGATAGATCACCACCGGCAGTAAATGCTGGCGTTACACTTAACCCAGACCATTCATATCCATCATATACAAAATACTGACCAACCGTAGGTAATGTGTTTGATACTGGAACTCCTTGTATTTGAATTACGGTTGGATCTGGGTAATAACCATCTAGATCACCTCTTGCTGGTCCGGTTGGCGTGCTGGTAAATGATATTGTTGCTGGTTGCCAGGCAATACCAGAATACTCTAATATCTGACCCGTCGTTGGAACTATTGGCGCTACCGGAATACCACGTAATGCTGATACAGTTGATGTATTAGTAAATCCTGTAACATCACCAGACATTGCTTGATCTGCTTGATTAGCCGTTGGTAATATGCCAGTAACGGACAATGTAAGATCAACTAATCCGTATCGTAATGCACTACCACCACTAACTTGTAAAACATTACCAACTACAAGACTACCACTAACAGGAACTGCTGCTCCATTTATTTTAACTACCTGTGAGGTTGTAGCAGTTCCAATAACATCACCAAGTAGTGTTTGTGGTGCTTGATTACTTGCTGGTAATAGACCTTCAACATAATTACTACCACCAGCGAGATTTATTGGAGCATAGTTTAGAAACGAACTACCAAATACCTGTAATACATATCCGTCAGTTAGACTGCCAGCAGCTGGAACGAATGCTCCATTTATTCTTCCAACAGTTGGATTAGGATATGTACCAGAAAGATCCCCACCAGCAGAACCAGTTGGCGTTGAACTTGGAGAGCTTGGCGTCCACTCACCACCTATAAATGTTAGTACTTGATTTGCTGTTGGCGTTGTTGAACTGACTGGTACTGTATATATACCAATAACTATTTGATTTGTAGCTGTACCAGAAAGATCTCCGCCTGGAATAAAACTATTACCTATTAATGGAACATAAGCATATCCATCTTGTGATACTAAAAACTGATTTGAGTAGCCATCAAAGTATATGATACCTTGACCAGGATTAGACACATTTCCTAACGGTGCATCGATGGCATCAACGATTATCTTCCCATCAATTTCTAATAGCCCTGTAGTTTCTGATGCACTGTCTATTGGACCAGATACGATACCGCCAGTTGTGGATATATTTTGCGCTAGAAAATTATTAGATCCGTTTGGAGTTGGTCCCCAGGAAGTTCCATTCCAGATTATTGTTTGTCCGGGTTCTGGAATACCAGAAGATATAATATTACCAGCGCCATTGGTATTGAATAGCACGCCCTCTAATGCATCTAGTCTAGCCCGTACCGTAGAATAAATACCCTGAGGTTTTACTCCAAGGGTGGCTTCTATAGCTAAAATTGCATCGCGCAAAATATTAACCGAACCTGCTTTTACAGGAGTAATATTATCCAATATCGTAGGTAGAGTAATGCTACTGTCTATTTGCGCGGGGAATTTAGTTGCCATAGGTATGCTTCAATAATATGCAACAATATCGATATTATTGCATTTCAATATGGCAACTTCTTACATTATGCGCGCATTTAAAACTTCACTGCCGGATGGGTATGTATCTTGGGCGGTAATAAATGCTCCTGATTACACTGGTGAGTTCTCTGAATATAATCCAGCAGAACTTATCGATATCACATTAGATTATTCTATACCAACGCGTGTAAATGGAACTGCCGGTCCGGTAATTGGTTATGCCGGTGGCGATTTAGCTGGGACTTTTCCAAATCCAACTGTAATTGGATTACAAACTAACCCGATTTCACAATTACAACCAACAGCAGGACAAGTACTTGCCTGGGATCAAGTAAGCAAAACTTGGATGCCAAAAACATTGCCGGGCAATATGGCAACTCCATTACAAGTAAACTCCGCCGTTATTACAAATCATACAGGAACATTAGCCGGTGTGTCATTTGCTCTAGCACCAAACGGATATGCGTTTCAGGTTCTTGGTGGAACTATGGTTTTAGCACCAATAAATGTTGGTGGAGGCGCGAATTATATTACAGGATATTTGCCAGTCGACAACGGCGGTAATACGATCAAATCGTATGAAATAACAGCAGTTGGAACCACAGTAAACACATCATTGACAACATTCCAAACAGTAGGATCTTTTTCAGTTGATCCAACAAGATTTTCACCTGCAAGCACCGGTGGAACAAGAACAATAACTCTTCAAGCAATACTTTCTACTACTGGCGTAACAATGGAGTTGCAACTATACAATCTTGGAACAGGAATGTTAGTTTCTCTTGGCGGCGGAGATGTTTTTCAATCAGCAGATTTAATACCAACGTTATATACATCACAGGATCTTACATCTCTTTTATCAAGTGAATTATCACAATACGAAGTTAGAATTAGACAGACAATTATTGGTACAGCTTTAGATCAATCAATTTGCGAAATGTGTAAATTACAAGTAGATTGGACTTAGTCTAATGGTATTACAGTTTTTTCAGAATATAAATCCATCAAGCGTTACGGATGCTATATTTAGATGGAAACAGATTATGGTTGCCCACGGTTGGACAATACCACAATCATCCGATGCAAGCACGTATAATACTGGCGATGTCATAACATCTTCCAATTCAGGACCAGGTGGATTAGCTAATGAGCGTGCGTGGTTCGTAATAAAACAACCATCCAGTTCAAGATCGTTATGTCTCCAACGAGGATTTGGCGATATTTATTGGAGAATAAAATACAGCGTTGGAGGATTTGGTTTTGGATCGCCATCAGCAATACATGTACCAGACGGTAATACAAATGACGAGAATATCATATTCGGAAGAGGAACAGATTCAGTACCAGTATATGGTTATTTTAGCGCAGGAATAAATACAATACAAATCGCAATAGATAGTGCTATGCCATTTGGATTCTACTTTCTAACTTATCCAAGCAGCGCTCCTTATCTTGGTAATGTGATTATGTTAGACCCACTAATAAATATACCAGTACAGGATCAAGATCCTTATATCATATATATTGACAACACAACTTATTCCTTAAAGAATAAGGGAATAAACGGAACATTCAGCTCACATGCACGAGGATATTTTAGATATGGGACAGATGAACAATTATTTACCAGGATACCTGCGGCTAACTATTATGGCGCAAATAAAACAGTAATACCGGCATCACTACCAGTAAATCCAATAAATGGTAATGATGATATGTTTCCGATTTTTTATATACTATCTGCATCTGCTGGTATACGAGGTGAACAATACAAAGGCATGTCATCATTTTTAAAATGGTGCGGAACAACCAGACCATGCGGAACGCTTGTTCAATTAGCATCACCTGGTGATAGGGTAATTTTTGGAGATGTTAATTTACCTTGGAATAATACAGTGGTGTCAACATGACAATGCAATTTCAAACTAACTATCTTCCAACTACTGGCTCGGATGCAATTTTTCAATTCAAGACTTTTCTTGTTAGCGTTATGGGCTGGACTGTAATTCAATCATCGGATGGAACAACGGTATATTCTGGTGATGGATTGTATCATTATCATCCTGGACCAAACGGATTAGCAAATGACAGAGCTTGGTTCACAATTCAAGTCGCCGGCTCAACAAGACAATTTAGTTTCCAACACGTTGACAATGTAATTGATATATTCACAAATAAGACTTGGAGAATAAAATATAGTTATTTTGGATTTGATACACCAAATTATCTTAGACCATTCGTTGCAACTCCACATTCATCCAGTGGCGATGATCAAGTTATCTATGGTGGTGGTACAGATACATTTCCAACATTCGGAACATTATTTAAACAAGACGGAACATACACACAACAAATTATGGGAGACCCTGCGACTAATGCGGTATGTTTCTTTTGTCATACTAATGAAATGGTTATACCGCCAACCGCATTTGTATTCGATGCGATGGCAACAGGAAGTTATGATCCTAGTGATATTGAACCATACATAACTTATGTATCCGGTAATACATTAAATACTTTCAGCGTAGCAGATCTGAATGACAATACCGCTCCATATTGTCCTGGCGGCTGGTTATACAAAGGATTACCAGGAGAAGGGTTTGCCAAGATTCCAGGATTAACATTTGCTAATTATGATAGTGGATATTCAGTTCCATATAATATTGGAAGCAACTCATATACATTCCAGGATCAGTTTTTCCCAATTGTGTACGCTCGACCAACACTCACGCCTCCTGTGCCACCAGCTGGATATAAAGGAGTATCTTCATTAATGCAATGGTGTGGTACTCAACGCGTTAAATTAGGGGTAATAGGATTAGCTGCACCAGGAGATCATGTTATAGTAAATAACGTCGTACTGCCTTGGAATAATACAGCATTAATAACATAACGGAGAGTTTCAATGACATATCAGTTTAATCAAAATCTTACACCAACCGACGGATGCAATGCTATTTTCTTATGGAAACAATTCATGGTTGGAGCGCCTGGATGGTCAGTTATTGCCTCTTCTGATGGCACGACAAACGCTAATAGCGATGTTATTACATCAGGTGGTACAGGAGCTGGTGGATTACTAAATACCAGAGCATGGTTCGTTATCAAACAGCCTGCTTCAACAAGACAGTTTTGCTTTCAGACAATAGGCGTTCACGCACCACCAGCTAGCCCAAATGCTGCAATGTGGAGGGTAAAATATTCTCCAACAGGATTCATAAATGGTGGAGGTCCAACAATAACCCCAACGGCAAACACAAGTTCATTTACCGGAGTTGAAGACGCCGGAGTAGTCCTTGGTTCTGCAATAGGCACAGATGCCTCCCCACTTGGAGCAGCGCTATTCGGATTAGACGGCACATACAGAATGCATATGATGGCAGATGATACTGCACCAAATGGATTTTATTGGTTCTGCACAACTATACCAACAACCAGTATATCATCAGGATTCTGTTTTGACCCACTTGCAACTGGAACATTTCCTGGTGGTGATACCGATCCTTATGTCGTATATCACGCAACAAACTCATTTGCTAAAATTCTTTCAATAACAGGTCAAACAACTGCACCGTTGAGCTTTCTAAGGAGAGGTATGACTGGTGAAACATTTGATCATTTAGCAGCCGGTATGTTCTGTGCAGACAGCGGTAATACACCACTAATAGGCGGATTACCATCTAATCCAACCAATGGAACAGACGATCTCTTGCCAATGATTTATGCTAGACCAACATTATGGAATAGCGTTGGACAACCATCAGGCTATAAGGGGGTTGCATCACTTGTCAAATGGTGCAGCACTGCTAGAACTACGACAGACATGCTTTCAGTTGTAACGCCTGGTGACAGGATCGTTGTTGGTAATTCCACTTTTCCATGGAATAATGTTAACCCAAGCATATAATAGGTAAATATGGTTGTTGGAAATGATTATGTAACACCATTCGCTATACTCACTTTTGCTGTATATGGATTAAAACCATATTCTGCCGAGGATTTAGTCAGTGACTTTTTTACTGAATCAACTTCAACTCAGGCGTTTTTAGCACAATCATTATTAGATTCATCATTTATCTCTATTGAATCAACGACAACACGACCGTTTTTATGTGAATTACTTTCGGAGTCATCGTTTAATTCACAAGAGTCAAGCGCCATAACACCATTTGAAGTAGGATGTTTTTCTTAGTAAGGAATACCAATGGGCGCAGAATGTTTATCCGATGGAAGTTTTACATTAGTTGAAGGGATCATATCTCCATTCAGTGCTGAATCACTAATTGATGATCAATTTACTCTTAGTTATGGAAATATGGTTCCATTCATTGGAACATTTTGGGGATGCAGTACTATAAATGGAGAACCTTGTGGCAACATTGCTACATACTATAAAATGATTGCACGAGATCCGGACTGCACATCGTTATCATATGTATCTTGGGTAGTATTAAATCAACCCGATATTGACGGATCTATGTATACGGGTCCAAGATGCGGTACAAGTAGCTTGCAAGATATAGCAATAGAAGCTAAATGGATTATACAACTATAAGCGACATAACGGCATCAATAAATCTAATACGCTCCTGAGCGCTATCTGTACTTATATTATAGTATTTGATTGAAAACATTTCCAATAATAATTTAAGCATAGAATCGATACTAACTACCGCATCCCAATTTAATTGTTCACGAACACCATCACTTTTTAGTGTTGCTTTTGATGGTCGAACGAAGAATATGGTTGCGTCTTTTAGGGCTGTTATGTATTGCTCGAACTCTGGTCGTTTGACGAGTTCGTTTACTATTGTTGAATGTTGAGCCGAATAGGCAACTGCGTCAAGAAGCGACCTATCAGCCACAAATGATGTTAGTTTAGATTCTTCTAGTAATTGACGGTTGAACACCTCTGTTTGATATGAGTTAACTGTTTCAATATCGGAACGCAGTGAATCAATTTGAAGTTCTCGTTCGCTTAGCACTTGTCTAGCACATTCAGGAAGTATAGGTAATTTATACTTTTCTGATGTATAACGAGTTAGAGTTGTTTTGCCTGTTGATTGGGCACCAACATAATAAACTTTCATAATTTATTTTCTTTCTAATTTATAATACGACGAAATCTCTATCAATTAATAATACTAATGTGGTTGCGTCTTTTGCGAACCCAAGTTTCTGAACTATATTGCCAGGATTTGATGGCGGGGTAGCAGAATATTTTCCTGGGATTACATCTAAATAATAAGTTGCCGTTGTTATCAATCCTGATTGCCCTGTTAGTTCTCCATAATACATTACTACTGCTTGTGTTAGTGATGGCTTAGATTGAACAACGCCAATTACTGGTTGAGCAAATGGTTCGAATGCATATGCCTGATCTACATAATCTGATGAAGTTAAATACACAACATCATTAACATTAACATTTGTTGAACAAGCGTATGTTCCTGATACTGCACCAGATTGTTCGAATGGATTACCAGTTCCATTAGTTATACCATTACGATTTAAAAATCCAGTGAATACCGGATCGAATGACATTAAGTTTACATTACTCTGAAACGCTTTTATACTCTTTGTCCGAAATTTATGATATAACTCGCCTTTTATTAAGGATGATTTTATTTCTTCCTCTGATATACCGCGTATCTTCATTAGATCAATATAAGCGCCTGGACCGACTGGATTATTGAATATATTAATCCATCTGGTAGTAATATTTTGCACTACAAATGTAATATCAGTAGGATTTTTTCTGTAAGCAAAAACATTCATATCAATATAATACGAAAAAATTAGCCTATTTGTATTAGTTCATTGAACTGTTGAGCAGTTAGTTCGACTGAATTAGCAATAGTTTCTAATGGCTTATCATTATTTTTTGCTACGATCGTTATTATGATTTTATTTGGAGATGAAGATTTAGATACTTCTATATAGGAATGATCTTTGAATTGAATTTTCATTGAAAATATATTTCTCTTTCTATTCCTTCACCATCACGATGAGTTATAATTTCTAAATGATCTGAATGCAGGAACATTGAGTGCTCACAATGGCTTCCAACCTCTGGCGTCATTACGCTCCAACCATCATCTGCTGTTTTAGTATAAAAATTACTTGATCTAATTGTTGCTTGAGGCTCGATTGCAATCGTCATACCAGCACACGCGCGGACTCCATCATTAATTGATGAACGATTTGGTATAAATGGTTGAGCGTGAGGAGTATCATACCCGATCCCATGACCTCCATAATTAACTACAACATCGTATTTATCTTTTAGTGTTTTATAAATTGCATCACCTATACTACCAATTTTCTTTCCTATTGATATGGATTTTATTCCAGCATATAGTGATTGCTTTGTAGCTTCTGATAGATCGGTATATTCTTTTTCAGCTGCGCCATAAAAACAAGTAATAGCACTGTCTGCAATACTACCATTATAGGTGGCGCCAAGATCGAAACTTACTTTATCGCCTTCTTGCAAGATATATTCATTTGGTATTCCGTGAACCAACTGCTTATTTACACTAATACACACTCCACACGGAAATCCCTTATAATTTTTGAACGTAGCCGTACAACCATTTTTTTCTATGTACTCCTCAGCTATATTATTTAGCTCAAGCATAGTCATAGTTGTTTTTTCTTTTACCGCATTCTCCAGTAATTGCAGGGCGCCAGCAACAACTTTGCCAGCAATACGTTGTCGTTCCAGCCAAGTATTATCTTGCAATATTATAAAATCGCTAATTGAAGATTTATTATTCAATTGTAATCTCAAAATTACGCCCTATTGAATTGAATATACTATATGGAACATGATCAACTTTTTCATATTCTATGCCATCAGCATCTAATGCTTCCCTTGCTTTACAACGCATACATTGTACTTTTATACCAGGTGTAAAACTATGTGTTGGCTGTCCTGTTTCTAAATCAGTACCAAAACTATATGAACCGCCTTGTACATAACAAGAACATCCCCCAACAGTCATCGATTTAACTATAGCTATTGTATTTTCGTGCATAAATTACTCCTGATCTGCTGGTGCTTCTACTGCCGTCATTCCTTTATCATCAACCACAACTTTTGGTGCTGGCTGTTCTGATGTTTTCTTTATACCTGAAAACTTCTTCATCACTGCTTCTGTATCCTCAGTTGAGGTAGCAGAAAAATGACGAACCTCGGTTTTTACTACTGGTTCTTTACCTACAAGGGTTAGGTCTAGTTTTAATGTTAGGCTAACAATTGTTTGATCAAATGTTTTTACACAATTTTGAACATTCTTAAGATCTTCTCGTGTTAGCTTTATACTTTCGTTATTGACTGAAGTTGCCATGAAGTTTCTAACTGTAATTAGATTTGCAATATCTTGTAATAATTTCATTTTAGCTCTTCCTTGTTATAGTGCCATCTTCGCCAAGAAGATCACCATCTGATAGGCGGTACTTTACTGCAAAACGCAGTACTAAGTTGTTATACGTTAGATCTGCTGTTTCACTTTGAGAAACAGCAAGTTTAGCGTTTGCTATTGCTGTTTCTCGTTTTGATTTTGCCAAATCAAGAGCTGCTTTGTCAGCGTCTTCTAAGCGCTCAGAAACTTGAACGCTTACTGGTTGAGTTGGTGCTGGTTGTGTTGATACATCTGGTGTTTGATCGGACATAATTGTTCTCCTTTACCCGTATACTGGGCTTTCAGTAAACAATATATCACTGATTATTTGTCTGTCAACAATTTTTATTATTTTTATTTTAGCTATGTTATAGTATTTCTGAGGCTAATGTAGCAAGCGGTGAGCGCTCACCTTTTGTTAGTAAAACGCTTCCGCATATATCATAACCTTTGAATTTCTCAATAGCATGTATAAGCGCATTATTAGCAGAGTCTAATTGCATATTATCTATTTGTTTTAAATCACCTAACAGTACTACTTTGCTACCTTCGCCTATTCTTGTAATCATTGTTTTTAGTTCATGAAGGCTACTGTTTTGTACTTCGTCAATAATAATAAATGCATTTGGTAATGAACGCCCTCGAAGATATGAAAGAGCTTCCATTTCAATAAGCCCGCGTTCCATCATTAGAGATAGGTATGGATCTACACCTTCTTTATTATTTTTATTCATTTTAGAACTTGAGTTTTTTATTAGAAAATTCAAATTATCTCTAAATGATGCTAAGAACGGTGATAGTTTTTCTGCCTTATCGCCTGGAAGGGTACCAAGATCTTTACCAACTGAAACTATTGGCTTCATTATTATTAGTTTTTCATATCGTTTTTCTTGAGATTCTAAAACGCTATGCAATCCAGCAGCAAGCGATAGTAATGTTTTACCAGTTCCACTCGGACCAGCCAATGAAACTAAGTTAACCGAGTTATCCAGCAAAAGATCTAATGCGAAGTTTTGCTCTGAACTTTTCGGAGAAATACCAAATACATTTTTATGTTTTCTAATTTCAATTATTTCTTTTTTATTAGCATGAAATCTTCCATATCCAAGCAACTCTTCTTTTGAAGACTTTAATACTAAAATATCATTAGCTCGTAATTCGTGTTTTTCTATAAAAACATCATGAACTTCTATGGAATGATTGCCAAAAAACTCATTCATTTGTTCACCATCTATTTCGAGTTCTCTTACGCTATTATATATTTCATCAGCAGATTTGTATCTATCTTTTGTATAGTCTTCTGCTGATAGCCCGAGAGCTTTTGCGCGTATGCGCAATGCAATATCTTTGCTAATTAGTATTACTTTTTCAGTACGATTTAGTTTATTAAGTTTTAATGCGCAAGACAATATTCTATTATCACCATATAAAAATGTTCCTAGTGATTTATCTTCCTCGGTGTTATTATCTATTTTTAATAGAATATTATTTTCTAACTTTATACCTTTTTCAATATCTTTATTATTTGGTAATAATCCATCCAATGTTCTAATAACTGTTCTTGCATTCTTACCGGTTTCATCAAGAAACTTCTTTAGTTTATCTAACTCCTCTAAAACTGTAATTGGTATAACCACTATGTTATCACTAAAAGATTTAAAACTCATAGGATCATACACGAGAACTGATGTATCAAGAATATAGATTTTTTTCACTGTTATCTCCGTTTGCAAGAAATTATTTACATAGAACTAATTTATATTGATTATTACTCCTTTCCGTTATCTTGTTCAAAAACTGTCCAAAATTCAATATTCATTTCCATATATAATTTCTTGTTTGGATCAACCTGCGATAGATCCTTTTTCATTTTATATGTTGGTTTTTTCCATTCCGCAATAAGCTCTTTTTCTGCAAAAATCTTCAAGCAACCGTCGTGAGACTCAATAATAGTTATCCCATAAAACTCCAATGACTTTCGAGTTCTTATCTTATCTTCAATAGAAAGAGGCTCCTCGGATTTGTAGTTTATGTCTACTTCGAGAGCCTCTAAAATTGTCTTGATGAAACGGGATTGCTCCTGCGTTTCTATATTTTTAGTATTTTCGTTTCGTTTAAGTAAGATGGTATAACGCATACTGTCTTAATATAATACGAAAAAAATAGTAAATCTAAACTAACATTTTGAAAAACCACAATCTTTACATCTAAGACAGCCTTCTTGATATATAAGAGTATTTTCTTGTTTACAAGACGGACATACCTTTTCGCTAGCAGATTTTGCGCCATCCTGAACATAAGATTTTAATACCCTTGACATAACCATTGAGAATGAAGTTATATCTGAATATTTATCCTTTTGTAATTGCTCTACAATATATTGTACTGGAACACCGTGTCTTAATGACAACGATATGGTTCTTGAGAACGCACCAAAATTAGCGTTCTCAAATACATTTGCAATATCTTTGATTGTCATTTGATCATCATCTTCGCCAACAATTAGGTTATATGTGGATATACCATCTACTTTACCATTCTTTTGAATCTGACCCGTTTTATGTTTATTTGGTATATCAACATATTTTGATAGCCCGCCGAATGCTTCATATGGCTGTCCGTTTAGCAAGCCAATAAACATTGTCCACTGCTCACCTTTTATTTTGGCTTTCTTAATATCGCATGGAAGGATGTCTGGTCGTTTTGGAGCCATAGCTGTGTGAATTATATTTGGACGATTTTCTTTTGATTCATTTTGTTCCATACTAACTAATACTCCAGATCTACACCCATCACGATATACTGTAAATCCTTTTGTTCCAGATTCCCATGCCTTCATATATACTTCAGATACTAATTCTTTAGTTGCTGAATTAGGAAGATTACAAGTTTTTGATATAGCATGACAAGTCCACTTTTGAGCAACTGCTTGCAAATCTACACTTGCGACCCAGTCAATTTCATTTGATGTTGCTTGCCAATAAGGAGACTTTTTAATATTAGTTTCGCCTGTAATTTTCATCCATTTTTTTACGCCATGATGATATACATTGAATTCCTGCCACTTATCACCAAGCTGATCGGTAAAATCTACTTTAGCATTTTTATCTGATGAATTAATTTTCTTTCTTCGTTTATATTCCAAAAGAAATGGAGGTTCAATACCCGAAGTTGTTTGAGTTAATGTTGATACGCTGCCAGCAGGAGCCGTAGTAAGTAATGCTATATTCCTTCTGCCATTCTTTTTATATATTTCATAAGTTTTTTTATCAGCTTTCCATATCTGTTCTAAAAACTCATGACCTTTTTCTTTTTCAAAAGAAAATACTGGGAATGTCCCTCGTTCTCCAGCCATAATACAGGTAGAACGATAGCATCCTATTGCTAAATGTTTATATATTTTTTCGGTTATCTCTATTGATTCTTTAGATCCGTATTTTATATTTAGCATTGCTATACAGTCACCAACGCCAGTTATACCAGTTCCGGTTCTTCGCCCATTTATACATGCCTGTTTTACCTTATCCCATAACTCCAATTCAATTGCTTTGACATTTGCGGGTTCGGGATCTTTTTTTATTTTTGCTATTATTTTATCAATTGATTCAATTTCAAGATCAATCATATCATCCATTAATCGCTGCGCTTTAATTGAATGATCTAAAAATAGATTAAAATCAAAATCAGCATCTTTTGTAAATGGATTATTTACATATGATGTAAGATTTATTAACAACAATCTACAACTATCATATGCTGACAAAATCAATTCGGAGCAAGGATTTGTTGATATTGATTTATACCCCATATCATTATATATATCTGATGGCGTTCTTCGCAAGGAAGTATCCCAAAATAATAATCCAGGCTCAGCACTTGTATGAGCCGCATCTATAATTTCATCCCATATTTCTTTTGCATTAATATAATTAGACACTTCAGGGGTATCAGAATCAACCGGCCAACGAAGCTGATACTGTTCGTTATTTTTTACTGCTTTCATGAATTCATCTGACAATTGCAATGATATATTTGCTCCAGTTACTTTTTTTAAATCTTTTTTTATATTTATAAATGTTCGTACTTCTGGATGATGAATAGAACAGGTTATCATGAGCGCGCCTCTTCGCCCAGACTGTCCAACCTCTCTAATTGTATTAGAGAATCTTTCCATAAACATACCAATACCATCTGTTGTTTTTGCAGCATTCGCTGTAGCAACTCCTTTTGGTCGTAATGTTGATATATTGAGACCAACGCCACCTCTTCGTTTTGATATTTGAGCGAGTTCCTGATCTGTTTTTAAAATACCCCCATAAGAATCATATGGGCTTTCAACAACAAAACAATTAGACAAACTTTGAATTTGATATGAGTTCCCAATAGCAGACATTGGGCTTCCCTGAGGGACAATATACTTGAACTTATCTAGTAACGCAAATATTTCTTTTTCATCCATGGGATTGGGATATTTACTTTCTATTCTTGCAAACTCTTTTGCAAGTCGCCAATGCATTTCAGTAGGAGTTAACTCAAGATATTCTCCTTTTTCATTTTGAAGGGCGTATTTATCTGTAAATACTTTACCTGCTAATTCATCACCATCGAAATATTCGATACTAGCCTCTAAAACTTGTTCATACGTATATTTTTTCATTCCTAATCCTTCTCGCATTTAAGATAGTTCTTTACTGCGTTTTCAACAACAACGCTGAAAACTAAAATCTTTTTATAGTCGAATATTTTTTTTCAAAACATCCAACGCGCCGTCAATCATTTTCATACAATAAAAACGTGATAGCTTCATTTTCTTGCAAACTTTGCTTATTGACAACGGCTTATCGCCATCAACTCCGAATACAAGATTTACTATTTTCTTTTGCTCCTCATTTAAATGATCCATCGCTGAACCAATTACTTTAGTTATTTCTAAATCTTCCGTAAGCGTCTCAGGTATATTTTTTTCTTCTTTTAGTTCTGGCATTTTCGTCTCTCTATGAGGCACATTAGCTTTTGCAAACTTCAACGGGTATCTAATAACTGTATGAGTGTTTGCGCTACGAGTTATTCTAGTTTCTATATACTTATGAGCCCACCAAAAGAAATTTCCTTTACTAGGATCATAATTATTCATTGCTCGTACTAAGACTTCTAATCCCTCTTGGTTCAAATCTTCATAATTTGAGAACCCCTTATACTTATTGGTTCGCATCGATATCAGGTAAAAAAACTTATCTATACATATTTGTTCGTGTTTCTTGTATTCTGCTATATCCGTCTGACTTTTTGTTTCCTCACTTTTATTTCGTAGTTGAATTAATGTCATCATGAGATTTTGAGCTTCTTCAATAGATATCATTCTTACCAGCCTTTTGATGGCATTAGCGCCAACAATTAACCAATATAAGACATAGAAAAAGAATGTCAAGGTATTGGATGACTATTTTTGTGTTTGTAGTAAAAAATATATCTTGTTAGTGATAGAAAACTTACTTTGAGTATCGATCTTTTGCCCATCCACCCCCAACCAGCGTGAAACTTGTTTGTGAAATCAAACGCTTAGGCGGCGGACTAATTTTATTATTTTCTTTACATGTAGGACACTCTTGTAATGGCTCGTCATGAACTGACTGAACTGCCTCGAACTCTTTATCGCAAATTTCACAATAATAACAATAGGTTGCCATTCTATTTTCCCTTATTCATAATCTTATTAATTACGTCTTGCGCTATCTTATTAGCTTCATCTTCTGATATTATATTTGTTTTTACTTTGCTATCTACTTCGGTTAGTATTTTTTGAATACGTTTTAGATTTCGCGATGGCTTTGGCGTTTTGCCTTGTTGCACATCATCGAATGCTTTTTTCAATTCTTTGATGGCGAAATCAATTACTTGTTTTTTATTATCATCTGGCATTTTGATTTCCTATATTAGGAGTAAAAACTTATTTATATGTTCTTCTACTTCAATAATTTTTATTGTTAAATAATCAATCTTGGTAAATGAAACAATATATCGTTCGCTAAAATCTGATTTATCACTTAATTTTATTAGGTTTGCTTGTTGTCTATCTATGCTACGAATATAATCGAGCAGATCACCTTTATCATCCATCATGGTATGAACTATTTTAGTATAATAGTTTTCTATTTTTCCATTAACAAAATTAGGATGCTTTTTATTAAAAAGAAACTTGTCTGCTACGCCGTAATAGATTTTATCGGGGTCGATTTCTTTTTCCACGATCTAGTCCTTGTTGAATTTGTTCATACTTGGCTTCACCTATGAAATTGGAGTATACTTTTTCTGAACTATATAATTCTTTCTGAAACTTTTGAGCGTCTTCTTTTGTTTTTGCTGTTAGCTCATGTCCTGTTAGTTCAACAATGCCCCTCCCGCCCAGACTAATTAAATGTATTATGTTTCCTTTGGCATTACATTTGGGGCAGGTGTCTGGATCAGGCGCTTTTATTGATTGTTCTAATTCCCATTCGTGATTACATTCTGGCGATTCATGTTTAAATTCATATACTGGCATTTTATTCCTTTATTTTTCCTATCCGATCTGATATATCATCAGGATCGGTTTTTGTAACACTGTTGCTATAGCTTGGATCATTTATTAACGCACAACATGCGTAATTTTTTAAGGCCTTTCCTTTACCAAGCTCTGTTCGTCTAGATTTTATAATATGCATCGTGATATCTGGTTCTTCTGGCGGGCGTTTTTCTATTTGTATTCCGAAGTTAGCATTATGCATTATCATTTTGCTGCGGCCAATACGATGTAGCCCAATCTGATTTTCCATTGCCTTCTTACCTTGCATAATATCATTTAATTGAACCGCACTCAACATAATAATTTCATGAACACGGGCGAACTCGCTTAACTGCTCACTTATTTTACCAAGTTTCAACCAGTCATCCATATTTTCATCTCTGGTATAATCCATCAATGACAAATAATCTACTACCATAACTTTTGGTTTCTTACGTGTAAGAACTATATCATTGAATATCAGCTCAATGGTTTCTATTGTGGCTCCGCGTGGTATATCAACGATCTCAAAATCAAATGGATACTGCTTTACAAACTTTAAACATTTAGTCAGTCTCTTTTGCTCATCATCGGTTAACTTTGCATCACGAATACCCTTTTGCGGTATCATACCTAATCTTGCTAATATACGTTCTTGCATATCATTGAATGGCATTTCAAGACTTATATATAATATATCAGTACCTTCTCTGAAATCTCTTTCCATATCAATTGTATTACCTTGAAGCCACATATTCATTGCCATATTCATTAGCAACATTGACTTGCCGCCGCCTGTATCTGCACCAATCAATAACATTTCCGATGGGCGCATGCCGCCCGTTGTAAAATCAAAAAAACTATATCCTGTTGGCATACCAATACCAAAATTAGGATCCTTTAATTTTGCTACATACCTATTCTTAAAATCATCAGCAGCGCCCTTTAATGTATTTTGTTCATATGCTTTGAGTTGATTTATATTTTTGATATTATTTAATACTGATTGAATATCACCAATACTCTTTTTTAAATCTAAATTATCTGCTTGACTTGTTAGTCCGTCTTTTAGATTATGAATAAGCTTTTCCGAATACCTCTTCTTTAATTTTTCTAAATCGTGCTTATATTCTTTATCATCATAATTGAATGCCATTATCCTATCGAATAATTGATCTGTGTGCTCAGCGAATGCTTTATTTTTAGCAGGATCAATACGCTCTAATATTACACGCTTAGTAGGCACATCTTTATATACACGAATATATTCAATAACCAATTTAGCAAAACGCCAAGCGCTCGGATCAAACAACTTCTCATTGCAATCGTGCGCAAACTCCAATGCGTATTTACGATTGGTTAGAATTGTTTTTAATATAGATAGATCTAGGTCGTTCATGCCATCACCATAATTTTATTTATTCTTTCCGAATCAATTTTAATTTCCATAAATGTATCCCAATCTTTATCTCGTAATGTATTCATATAAACATAATATGCCATTAATAATCTAATATCTTGATGCCCATCTAAATCCGATACGGTTGCAAGATCTCTAAAAAATCCGGCAATTGGTCCAGTTAATCCATAGTATCCATTTTGGGATGTTACACGTTTTATAAACTCTAAACAAAACTGTGTATGTTCTTCTGTTCCGAACTCATCAGCAAACTCTGGGCGACCTTGTGAGAATGACCAATCAATAAAACTATTTATGTGTTGTTCTATATCTAAACTCATTGTTTTTGTGTCTTTCTAAAATCTATGGATAGGTCTAGGTCGTTCATTATTTAATACCCAATTTGTTAAAATCATTTTCCCATATTGACACTAATTTATATCCATTAGATATAATAAATAATTCTTTTTCTAATGTTTTATTATATAATAATCCGAATAATTTTTTATTATTCTTGTTTATATCATCAGGTTTATAAACGGCAGGATTACCATGCCAATAATCACCATAAAATTCATATATAGTTTCACTATCTGGGTCATACCCATCTACTCTTATAAATTTATTAGCAATCTTAAGTGTTAAAAGCCTATGCTCATCGTCATTTGGTATTCCTAATAAATCCAACCACTGTACCTCTTTTTTTGAAGTGCCAGTCGAACATCTTATACAACCACTTCCATACAAATGGTTTCCGGCAATTTGTAAAAATGCCCCATGTTGCGTGCATATAATATCAATGTATTCCGAATATCCTTTATATACACTATTCGCATAATCATATTTAAAATTATGAATAAAATTTGCTTTTTCTATAAAACTTTCTTTAGTTAAAGAAATTAACTTTATTCGATTCTCCCTTGCACATCTTTGGCACCCATGCCCAGAAATATGATTTCTTGGGTCTATCAAGAATGAGCCATGTTCAAAACATATAACTTCTATTTTAGAATAAGAATCTTTATAAATCATTTTAGAATAATCATATCTATTATTATGGGATATGTTTGCCTTAAAAATAAACTCTTCTTGGGTAGTTATTAATGTCTTAACTAACCGTTCTCTAAAACATTTTGGACATCCACTGCCACTTAAATGTGATGCGGGCGTTTGAGTAAAACTGCCATGCGTATCACAAATAATTTTTACTTTAGTTTGATTATTAATATAATTAACTGTTATATAGTCATATATAAAATCATGAATATTATTTGATTTTTCAATAAATGAGTTAGAGGCGATAGATATCTTTTTTTTAGCCATATCAATTACTCCACACAATGGACACCCGCTACCACGTAAGTGGTCTTTTGGTAATTGAAGAAATACTCCGTGCTCTGGACAAATAATATTTATTCGTACGCTACCACCAATATAACACACAAGACTATAATCATATTTATTATTATGAATAATAACAGATCTGGATACGAATTGTTCGTTTGTTAATTTTCTATTTGGCATTTTTTCTAAAATCACTTCCAAATGATGATATCATTTTTACATTAGAAAATAAACTATCTATACTTTGTTTAAAATTACCAGTGAATCCTTCCAATGGATTCGGACTATTAGAAATCATAATTGATGGTAATTTATTTTGCATTCGTGTTCTAAAAATTGATTCTAATGTTTTCCCAAATAGTTCTGAACTATTTTCACTATTAAAAAATCTATTGTCAAACTCATCTATGACTAAAAAATCTACAATCATAAGCTCTTTCCTGGCCACAAATCGATCTTCCTGTGAATTAAGCAATGCATTTACGATATCTTCCAATGTAGAATATAATGCTAAATAGTTTTTATGCAACACTGTTTTTAACATATTAGTTGCCGTCATACTTTTACCAATTCCGTGATTTCCACATAAACATATAGAAATTCCATCATTATACATATTAGAAATATTTTTTACATATTGTTCATAACATTTTTTAAAAACATCGGCACCTTTAAAATTGTCCATATTTAAATCCCAATAAATAATTGGAATATTTGATTCAGCATATCTATTCATTGCAATTAACATAACACTACAACGTTCACACAACCCGTCATACGCCTGCTCTATTCGTGTTATGTTCTTTTTAGAACAAGTCTCGCAACCTTGAACCAATGACAATATTTTTCCTTCTACCTTGCGCTGTGGTAGGTTATTTAATGCTGTCGATCTAATTATACTCATTTATTTTTCTGTATTAGTGATTTAAATATATCTTTGGCACCAATATTAATATATGCGTCTGGATGAACTGTTATAAAACAGTTATTCGTTTTATCAAAACGACATATATCTACTGATGCACAACCGTTCTTGCTTTTAGGATGGTAAATCAATGCATCATTAGTATGTTTATCTTGTGATACTAAGTATGCATCTATAATTGTTCCTTCCTGCAATGATCCAAATAACCCGTGCACTTGATATTTTACTTTTTTCATTTCTTTTTTACTCCGAATAACATTGATAGCGATGAACCATAACTTGTTGGTGCATTTCCTGATGGTTCATGTGATGTTAGTTTTTCTTTTATTTCTTCTAACTCTGCCTTATTGAGCTCTGCTTTCAATTCAGCGAGCGTCTTAATGTCATTATCAGACTTAATTGTTTTTTCAGCAACCTCATTGTATTCTTCGTGAATATTTGTTTCGCTAAACGTAAAAAATAAGACATCATCGAATGTCTTTTGTATGACGGTTATTTTATTATTTGTTAGGGATTTTATGGCTGATTTAGTATCGCTCCAAGATATTACTTGCCCGCTGACTTGAACGCCATTTCTAAAAAATACTGTAATTTGTGAGTTTATTGGCGGTATCATATTAACATTATATACTTTCTCATCTCATCTGCGTAATGCGGATAGTTATTAATAATATGTTGAAAACACACATTCCAATCATATAATATCTCTTGCGTTATAAACTTAATTACATTTGGAACGGGATTCATTCCCTTACTTTCATATGTTGCAATGAACTTATTCAAGTATCCCGTTGTATATGGAACTCCATGGTCTTCTAGTTCAATCACTTCGGTAAAATCTGTATCATATAGCGTATGATGAATTGAGGGAAGTTTTAAAAAACTTAATTCGTCTTTTATGAACATTACTTCAACCTATTCGCCAAATTTTCTGCATACAACGCAAGCCACCCATTTGTATATAAGCATTCGGATACTTGCGAGTCTTGAACTAATTTTTCAACAACTCCGGGCGGTAAGTGATCTCGCATTAATTCATACAGAAAACTAATCAATTTACTATCACGCTCTATATGACCGCTGGCTTCTCGCAATGTATTGATTTCTTGTTGTCTATCTATTTTCTTATCGGTTTCGCTTGTCCAGTGGGCGGGTATATTTGTCATTGGATTCCAAGTAAGTTATTAATTTCTGATATAGGAGTTAGAAACTTTCTCTCTATTTTATAACCGACATCTGCTATTGGAGTTGGTTTATTTTCTTTTTTCCATTTAATAACATTGTCTTTTACAATAAATCCATATACCTCTACAATATATTCTGTTTTTGTTTCTGATACATCACATAATATATAAATATCGCATAAATTATTCATAACTCTTTCTTTAAGAACCAATGTATTATATTTAGTCATTACCGATTTTACATCGATTTTTAATAGACCATGTGTAAAATCTGGTTTAATTGTATTTGAAAATGCATTGTTCCATGTCAGTTCCGGAAACATTTTATGTACTGCCATCTCTGCTAAACGACCACTTGTAAAATTCTTATTTTCAAATCCCTCAGGTTTTTTAAATTCTGGATCATTTTTCAATAAGTTATTTTTATTAAATTTAAATACATTTTTAATTTTAGTTGGCGTTATGTTGTGTAACGTGCTCATTTGCTGTGAAGGCGTAGGTACTATGGGAACAATATCTGTTGAAGATACTGCTGGAACAATATCTGTTGAAGATACTGCTGGAACAATGGCTGTACTATTATTTTGATTATGCTTATAATAATTCATAAGCGCATCTACATATTTTGGAAGACACTCTTTTCCCGTTGATCTTATTTCCGCTAAAACGTCAAGTAATTCTGGTGTCATTGTCATTTTATTTATTTCCTATTACCAAAATAATGATATCCTTGTTTTTCCGCAATCTCCACGCAATCATTTAATAAATAACTAAGTGGGTTTTTAATTTGATCTGGATACTTATTCTCAAATCTAGAAAACGGCTTTGTTGTTAACAATTTAAACTTATTATCATAAGCATTTTCTTTTATACCACAACATAAACAAATCCTAGATTCTGGATTCCGATCGGAATAATCATCTAAATATGATCCACCATATTCTGAACGTAAACATACTGTGTGAGTGTGTTGGCATTCTTTTCGTAATTGTTCTAATGCCTTGCTAGCTTCGGCTTTTAGAAATGCTTCTTCTTTTTTGGAATCGGTTTCGTGTGCGAGTTTTATACAGGATATGTAGTCGTGTCGTAGGGTTGGTGCGTTGTTCATTTTTATTTTACCCTATCCAATATTTTTAAATCCATTCCAGCCCCAACCAACGCATCCATCAATCCCCTATATTCTTCACTCTCCCTAATAAATGCAAGCTCTCCATAATTATTAATTGGTGCATTGAATGATTTTATAATTGTCATATAATTTGGTGGAAGTGGCGTGGAACGATCAATGTTCGCATTTGGTATGAGTTTTAGAAACTTATACTTATTAACATCTATCGGGTTTGCCAATATTGCAATGCTGGTAATTCTCTTTTGTTTTGCCACAATTATTGTTTGAAAGAACCAATCTAAATAATCTTTGAGGATTTGAGGATCGCTTGACAATTGTTGTGATATTTTTTTTATGTTTTGTATTTCCCAGCTTTTTGATGGAGCCGTATGATTGAACTTGAATGTGTAATCAACGCCGTAATGGTTTTTGTATAATTTAACCCAATAAGCGATCACATGGACGGGACGCCAGTCTTTTGTTGGAAGGGTTTCAATTTCTGGAAATTGAGCGAACCATTTTTGGTATGCGGTGCTGACGGCGTCGGTTAGTTGTGGGTCTATGTTTTTCATAGTAATTGTAATAACTCAGGTTTCATCAATCGTTCGATTTCATTTTTTACTTCATCTGTAAGTTCTGACCGCTTTGCAATAAAATCCCATACACTTGATTTTCTTTGTATCAAATCAATTGGACACGCTACTGATTGATGTAGATATTGAGCTAATGGATTATTTATAACAATATCATTTCCATCATTTACAAATAATTCAATTTCAACGTGCTTTACCATTATTGTTTTATTCATAACATTTCCTTGCTAGGACTTACTTCGAACCCCACCTCACTACTATATATCTTAAATCTTTTCTTGCTATGGTCGCGTAAATACTTTATTTGGTCGAAGAAATCGCAAATTGCAACATGTTTTTTGCCGGGGTATGGTCTAATACATCTGCCAACTTTTTGAAGGCATCTGATTGCACTAGCCCCACCACCAGCATTCACCAGCGCTGATATCTTTGGAAGATCAACGCCCAAATCAAATATGACTGATGCCACTATCACATCTATCTTGCCATCATTGAAATCTTGCATTACTTCTAATCGTCGTTCCAGCTTATCATTGCCATACAATAAATCACATTTTACGCCAGCGTTTTGAAGCATCTCTAATAAAATCTTGCCGTGCACTATCTGCTTGAACAATACAAGTGGAGCATAACCTTTTTCCAAAAACTTTTTTGTATATTCAACAACTAAATTATTTCTAACTTCATTCTCAACTATATACTGTTTGTATATTGCCTGATATGTTTTATCTTGAATATGCATCTTTGGAACCGTTATGAACTTTATATATGGTTTTGCCAATATACCTTTTTCAATTAGTTCTGATGCACTGATATTTATAATCTGTTCTCCAAGAACGCCATTGATTAATAAATCACTATTATCACCACGGAACGGCGTTCCGCTTAATCCATATATGCGTTCAGGATTTATGTTTTTATATATTGCTGATATTGTAGCTGTTGTAGATACATGACACTCATCTAACATATGAATCTTATATTCTTTCAATGCTCGAAGAATATCTACTTTAGTATCACCATTGAACTTTTCTTTTTCATCAAACTCATCTGATTCCAATAACATCTTTTTTGTATTTATATCTAATGCTTTTCCGATTGTCCAAATTGATGCAATAGTAATTCGTTTTATATCACAATCACCATTACCGATCCTACCTATTGGTTCATCAAATATCTCGGTGAATGTTTTATGAAACTGATCTAACAAATTTAATCCAATAACATAGACGATTGTTGGTTTGTTGAACTTTGCCGTCATCATTGCTGCAACAAGTGTTTTACCCGAAGCAGTGCAAGCACGAATGATACCTTTATCGTGAAGTGTTGTTGCTTCGAGGATACGATTTTGGTAATCGCGGGGAACCTTGTCGAGTAGTTTTAGACGATCGGTTATGATGAGCTCATTGCCAGCAATAGATTTTATTCTATTATCGGTTATGATATATGTGGCTTGTTTTCGTTTTAGCCATTGTTCAACTTTTGGTAGGAGCCCTGACATAAATACATTTTGCTTATTTAGGAGGAATGTTATACCGTGCCAGCCGTTTTTGTATGCCGGAGTGTATTCAACGCCAGCCAATTTATATGAAAGAAAATTACGAAGCTGATTGATGATTGGAGTTTCATCTTCGTTGGCGGTGATTTTGCAGTATTTATTGTCGAGAATTGTAATGATCATTTTTATGAAATTTAATCAGGATTTCTTTTTTATATTATTTCTGCTGATCTTTACGAAACTTAAATCTGGACGCATTAGCTTCACGCTTTAATTTCTGCTCCTCAGTTTCTTGTATTGGATCTGGCGGTGTATAAGGCTTTTCAGTAAGCGCTTGATAGATTGACATAGGTATGGTTATAGGAAAAAATAATACATATAGCCCCACTCCTATGAATGCAAGTTTTACAACCGCGCTATAATCACTTCCGCTATTCAACCATTTAGTTATTGGATTTTTCATTTCAATATCAATAACGCTTCTAATCTTTCAATACTCTGATTATCACCCCATCTCGCATTGAAGGCTTTTACTCTTTCATCACATCTATTCTTTTGTTCTACGAGCCCCTCAATTATCCTCATTAATTCTTTCTTCTCTTTTGATTTCTTATCATCATCTATTTTTATAGAAATATGACATTTAGGACAATTATATGTTTTACCTACTGGTGTAGATTGAGACCATGTACCAGATCCAGTGGTACCAACTAAATATCCTGAGCCTACTGGATATGTTGACGGATATGTTGATGTAGGAATATACAAGCTTTGGGAAGTAGCCAATTGTGCCGAATCATCTTTTGATTCCGATTCAATAAGCGGATACGAACATTGAGGACAATTCATTATATATGCAACACATTCTTCGCAAAATTAACTAGAACGCTCAGAACACTATTCCAAAAATTAGGTGGTAATGTAGGATGAGGCGGTCTTGCTGGTGAAGGCGCAACTGCATCTGGGTTTGGCGTTGGATTAACTGGGTTAATACCTACTAATGATACCATTGCTGGTAATGCTTGTGATACCGCAGGTGATGACGCTAATGATGCTACTGCACCTTGTAGAACCGTCTTTGTTGCCGGTCCAGCAATACCATCTGCTGTAAGCCCGTGTGATGATTGAAATGCTTCGATGGCTAATATGGTTTTTGGTCCGTTGTTGCCGTCTTCGGTTAGTGGCGTTCCTGCTCCTCCGAGTAGATTTAATGCGTGTTGAACATCGAGCATTGTGTTGAGTGGTGTGCCTGCTGGTGCGGGTGGCGTTTGCGGCGCCGTATTGACCGTAGGAACGCTTACTCCGGTGAGTTGAGGGGTTTGTACTCCCCACAGACTGAGGTCAATTGCAAGGTCGGTATCGACATTTACGCCATTTGGAAGCTTTGCGGTTCCGCCACTGTTTTGCCATAACACATATGAGTTCCAAGGCTTTGGAATCATTGGGCTATTTGCTTGATATGAGGCAATCCATAGCGGATAGTCTGCGAATTGTGCAGGATTTCCGATAGTTTGCATAAAATTAGGATATGTATAAATTGGTATTTTTTTACCACTCAACCGCTCATATTCTTGAAGATATGTAAGCGTCCATTCAACAATTTGTTTTGCTGAGCACCCCCACTTATTCCAATCATTTTCCACGGGCCACTCCATATCCAGGCTCGCTAGCTCTCCTGCGGCAGCCTTAAAATGAAGTTGTGCTTGAATCACTGGGTCTCGTGTAGGCTGTGAAGGAATTGTTGGCAACGGAAACGCAAAATTATATGCCATCGGCAGCATTCCTGCGTTTTTTGTTCCTGTTATATTTTTAGTGTAGTTTATATCTGTTCCGCTGTTTCCAACGGCACATCTACTGATTATGAATTTTGTTCCTTGTTGTGCAAGAAGATCAAATTGAACCACTCCTTGAATAACTGAAATATCGTATCCCTTGTAAAAATTAGTCATTTATTGTTTCCTTTTACCATTGGTATAATTTTTTCCAATTTTTCATTTTATATAACTATATGTTATTGTTTTCTACGATCTACTACATTTCCGCCTACAAACTTTCCGAATGTACTTGTTTTGGCAGCAATCTTGTCTTTGATTTTTTGTGCATCAGTTATCGTTGTATTTTTTCCTGTGTTGAGCGCTACATTTAGATTCCGGGCAGTCTCTTTTTCCTTCACAACATTTGAAAGATTTTTTATCTCTTCTGTTAGCTGCGCGGTACGTTCTGCCGGAATACCAAGACCGGAAAAGAATGAATAAATCTTGACAACATCTCGTGGCTCATCTATCTCATAAATACCTCTAAATATCTCAGGGGTTCCACATTGTTCTGTTAACAGCGCATTGGCATAATTTATTGCCACTGCTGGAATACTTTTCCAGACGGTTTTATTTGCTGCCACAATGAACCCTACATATTTACTTTCTTTTATGTTAAATCCGCTTGCAAGTAGATTATTATTCATATTTGAAATTATAGCCTCTGCGATCGAAGTCTCCGAACTATAATCCTCGATTTCCATTGACCCATATGTAGAATACCCCGAGGAATCAATTAGAATTTTAAGCCACTCCATACTGTCTAGACTTTTAATTGATGATGGTGATGATGACAACATATTGAACATATCTAATGGTTCAACTATTGCTTTATTTGCAATTGAATAAAAATCCATTTGACCAACATTAGAATAAATTGCCTCTATTCGCGCATTATCTACCAATATAATGTTAGCTACTTTTTTATTCTGTAAATCTTTTGATAGTACCGCAAGCGTTTCCATAGCATTTGATTTTGCTTTAAGATCTTCCGAATGCATAGGTAAGACGCCTATAATTATAATAGGCTTCCCTAATTCATTTAGAATATTGACTAATACCTCACAGCTGCCTGCTCCGCTACCACCACCTAATGATGAGCATAAAACGAACACTTGTGCATCCGCTAACTGTTTACTAACCATTTCTTTTATGGCATCAGCATTGGCTTCCGTTGCCTCTCGACCAATACTAAGCGTCCTTGCGGCTCCACCAATAGAATTATACTCCAGTAATAATTTATTACTTTCGGGAACATCTATAAATTTAAGATCATTCTGCGTTGTATTCAAAACTATGCAATCATAGTTATATTCACGAAATTGTTGGGCTAATTTACTTCCTGCTTGTCCCGATCCAATTATTCCAAAATTAATTGATCGCTCTTTCTTTACCGGTTTTACACTCATTGGTTCCTCTTGTTTTACTATATCAATATCCTTAGTTTTTTCTGCTAATTTTGCTTTTAATCTTGCAAGTTTTTCTTGATCTATATCCATAGCTGGTTTCTCATTTGTTATGTCATCCACAATAGTTTCTTCTACTACATTTAGTCTTACTGTTTGTGCAACCATTTTAGTTCTTCCTTTTATCCATATGAATCCGCTGCTCATAATAGTTTAGTCCTCTAACTCTTTTCCGCCAACACATACAATATTATTTTTAATTTATGAACCATGGATTATTTTTATACCATTGAACTGTCCTGGCAATACCATCTTTAAATTTAACTTGTGGCTTCCAATTTAGTTCATTTTTGATCTTATCACAATTTACCGAATAACGAAAATCATGACCGCTGCCACGAGGATCAGTTATATGTTCGACTAAGCTATGACCACCACCCATAGCATTACATACTTCTTGAACAACTTCTATATTAGAATACTCTTGATTTGATGATATGTTATATATTGTATTTACTTTATCTGATCCTAATATAGATAGTAATGCATCACAATTATCATCAACATAAGTCCATTCACGAAGAAATGAACCATTACCATACACTGGTATTTTTTGATTATTTATAATTGATTTTATAATAACTGGAATGAGTTTTTCTGATTGCCTTGGTCCGTAATTGTTAGAACAACGAGTTATAACATATGGTAATCCAAAAGAATTGTTAGCGGATTTGATTATTAATTCGCCTGATGCCTTGGAAGCTGAGTATGGATTTTTTGGATCCAATGGCGCGTCTTCTGTCCAAGGCAGATCATTTGATGATTTCAATGAACCCATAACCTCATCTGTGCTAGTATATACTAATTTTTTTACTCCATATTTTACACAAGCATTTACAATTATTTGGGTTCCAAGCACGTTGGAACGAATGAACTCGTTAGGATTTTTTAACGAATCATCAACGAAGCTACAAGCAGCAGCATGCAGAACAATCTCAGGCTTTACATACTCAAATATCCTATTCATAATATGTTCATCACATATATCTGCAAGATAGAATGAATGGCTTTTATGTTCGTAGATATTATTTAGCAATGATGATTTAGATATTCTATCTATACTAGCTATATCATATGGTGTTTTATCATAAATTGCTTTACGAATAAAATTAGAAATTATAAATCCACAGGAACCTGTGATTAGTAATCGTTGTTTCATTTTTTACTCTTGTATAAGTTATAATTAGGATTGCTTACATACAATGTATGATTTTCTTTTATTGTATTGCCCCATTTTTTACGGAATAGATTTACATTATGTTGCATAAATAATCGATTTGTTTTTGTGGTTTTCAATGTTGCGGATTCTTCGTGAAAAATATTTGTTTCACCACAATATATAACTCTTTTATTCAAATTGTATCTGATTGCAAGGCATAAGTCAATATCGTCAAAACACCAAATAAATTGTTCATCAAAACCATTCAGCCCGCTTTTATTTGTCCTGCATGCATTTTCATATAACCCAGCTCGGACCAAAAGAACCGCTCCCGTGCAGGCATCGAACTCTCTGTTCTTTCGTGCATGTGCATCTTCCATCTCACCTAATCTGTAATGCCATGGAAGCATGTCTTTATTCTTGTCCCACTCTATTCCCGCATGTTGGAGTTTTCTTGTATCTGTATAATTTAGTTTTGCTCCAACAATACCAACGCCATCATCATTATCCATAATTCTAATCATATTTTTTATTGATGAGAAGTCATTAAAAATAATATCATTATTCAATAATAGAATATAATCGTTTTCCTTTGGTGATGCTTCCTTGAATAATACATTACATCCTTCTGCGAAGTTTTGTAAATTATTCTTCCATTGTATTGGAATTATATTAGAATTATTTAATCCATTTAGATATTCAATAGAACCATCATTAGAACCGTTCTCTTTTACTAACCATTTATATTCAATATTATTTAATGATTTGATTAGTGTTGGTGCAAGCTTTTCTAATTTAGATTTGCCGTTCCAAGATAGTGTGAGTATATGTAGCATTATATTTTTTTCCAAGTTCTACGCTCTATTATATCACATATAGTGGCAAATGAAACGTGATATAAGTGCATAAGTTCCGTTTTTGTAATTTCTCTTGTAGCAAATTTTTCTCTTATTATAAGAACATCTTCTTTTTTTAATTTTAGTCCTTTACCAGAAGCAGATTCGGACATTTTTTCCCGTACCTCGTCTGAACGTTTCTGCCCTCTTAACTTAAGAACTCTTTTTTCAATTGTTTCTGGTGATTGTTTAATACCATACATTGGATTATTTTCACCCATATTTGCTACGGACATTTTTTTACGCGTTTCCTCCGACTTCGGAGGAGCTGGTCTGCCAGACAATGTTTTAGATATTTTTTCTTTTGTTTCATCTGTATGATGTTTACCATAAAATGGATGGTTCTCACCTTTTACCGCATCAGATATTTTTTTCTTTTGTTCTTCGGTACAAATATACCCTTTATGTGCGTCAGATATATTTTTCTTTTGCTCTTCTGTTCTTTTTTTACCAAAATTTGGATTATTTTCACCTGTTATACCAAGCCAGTGCGCTGATTTTTTATTAGACTCTTTAATTTTTTCAATAGTTTCCAACGAATGTTTACCGCGTGAACCACCTTTCCTTAAATTATATCCAAATTCAGGATTATCGGATTTATATTTATCAATAAAATAATCTTCCCAATAATTTGCTGTTTCCTGCGTTCCGCATAACATTATGAATTCATAATAAAAATTATTTTTTCCATACAAATCAATCGCTCTTTGAAGATGCGTACAACCTGTATAGCCACCATACCATCTATCTTTTATAGATTGCCATGTTTGTCCAATATATACTTTAGTATTAGCGTTATTTTTTAATATATAAATAATATTACATATGTTCATAGTTTTAGAACCCTATGCTTAGATTAAGTCCACCATACATATGACCCTTTGCATCTAATTGAAATGATGGACCAATGAACGTATTGTCTACAATTCCCTTTGGTAATAGACCAGAAATATTAAACGATATGGGGTTCAATATACCTGCAACTGTTTGAGTATTTGATTCATAGCCAACACCTAATTGTAAAATTGATATGGATGGGCTAACCTTAGTTGTTCCATAAGAAGCTATACCAAGCGTCACACCAGCATTAACACTTCCTGCCAAGTGTGTTATATCTGCTCCACCGCCAGCAGTTAAAAATAACCTAGGATTAAACAACGTGAACGAACTTGCTGGAAGCGTTTCTTCATATGTACCAGTGGTAGCATTTATTGGAACCGTTTTACCATTTGATGTAATTTGAATAGTATTATAAACAACATGTTTACCATCAGCTGTTGTTCCGAGTACATTATTTACTGAGTATGTTCGTGGATAGATATCTTCGCTCCATGGCTTTGAGCTTGATGCATCAAATGACACATTTCCAATTGGAACTGCAACTGTAGATGTTGCTGTGGCACCAGCAAATTGTTCATTTAGCTCCAAATGTTGAACATTGCTTGTATAACCATATGGGTCTGCATTAGGACAAGGTATATCTTGTCCATTACATTTTACCGTTGGAACCGTTGATGGATGTGTGTCTGGCGTTGTACTGGTAGAACCGACATTCGTTGCGACTGTTCCACCGCTATTCACCGTAACATGATTGATACCCGTAAGTGAAGCACCAAGCGTACTCAAATCTTTACTAATTGTATTAAGATTTATGTCGTTTTGTTTTGCGAAATTATTTAAATCATCTTTTGACACATATGATGATTGTGATCGAACTATTTGATCTGCTAATTGTTTTTGTGTTATTACCGATTGATTGATTGCCGTTTGCATATTATGCATTTCGATTTGTTGGTAAATTATAAATCCAATTGCACCTACTACAAGTACTCCGGCAATTGCTAAAATTATCTTTGTTATTAAACTCATATTCGTTCTCCTATACAACCAATTTATGAATCAAAATAATATTCGCAACTAAAACTAAATAGAATTATTTTTTTCCCAGTCGCTAATAAAAACTTTTCTGCCATCATTGTATAATTTAGGAATATTTACTGGGTTGGTTGATTTTTTTCCATAGTGAGCCACTGACACTGGCACCACCTTAAATGGTATGCCGAGCTTTCTTGCCCTAAATGAAAGATCCGTGTCGTTGAAGTACATAGGGTACTTTTCGTTCCATATCTGTCCATTACCAAGATCTAATTTATTCCAGTTTTCTTTTGATGATGCAACACACCAGCCTGACATATATGAATTACCATGAAGATGCATATTTGCTTCACGAACAAAATTTAACTTATCATCTAATTGACCCATTGTCGGACCAATGATACCATCATTACATGATTTTATAATAAGGTTAGTCCAACTGCGTCTATCACCTCTTACCTTAATATCATTATTTAGAAACAAAACACTATCACCTTTTGATGCAATATATCCAATATTACATCCTTTGGAATGAAAATAGTTTTCATTATTTCTAATATAGACAAAATTAGAATTAGTTATTTTTTCTAATTCTTTTTGTGTTTCATCTGTTGATGCATTATCAACAATAATTATTTCATTATTGATATCTAAATATAATAAATCTTCAACACAAGATTTTGTAAAACTATATTTATTATAAACTGGTACTATTATGCTTAGATCGTATTTCATACCGCCAATTTTAATATCTTATTGGTTATCGTCAGCCAGTTATAATTCTTTTCAGTTTCCTCTATATTGCATTTATATCTTTTTAATAATTCGTCCTTGTTAGAAACTGCAAATCTTAATTTAGACACACCATCATCTAGATCTGGCTTGAACGCCTTTGTTCCGATTTTCCCTTGCCAATATAAATAATTTGCGGGAACCATAAACTCTTTTCCATCAATCAGTAATGAATTATCACTATTTAGAAAATCTAAGAACCCGCCATACCTCGGCGCTATATTAATTAATCCTAATGCATTCGCTTCCAACGCACACATACCAAAACCTTCTGTATTACTTGCAGTAAATACTATATCACAAGCCTTATATAATGAATATATATTTGGGATATATTCTCTTATTATTTCTACTTCTGCATGATTTTTATATTTGTTATTGAAATTATTATACAGATCTCTAAATGATAGTTCAAACGGTTGAGTTGGAGTTTTTTCTTGTATTTTTAGTACGAGACACACATCATCTGATTTATCAAATGCTTTTCCATACATATCCAAAAGACCATCTATATTTTTTCTTCTATGTATTTGACCAAGTGGCTGAACCATAATTTTAGTTGATTTTTTAGTTTTCAATTTAAATGGTATGGCGGAATTGATTTGTTCAAAATCGACACCGTGTGGAATCACTGTCATAGCAGAATTAGGTATACCTGAATCAAGAAAAACTTGTTTTGCAAAATTAGATGGTGGCAGTAATTGATCTGCAAATCTATAACATTTAGCGAAACCATCAGGTAATGCATTTTTACCAGCAAACTCATATGTCCAAATACCAAATCTATTTTTTGGTGCATGAGAAAGATATGGTTGCATATTTTTTAATGCTGTATAAGATATAACCATATCATAATGATTATCTGGTAATTTACCAAATGCTAATTTGTTTTCTTCTGAATAACCTATGAGGTGAGATTTTAAATTATCTGGTATATTATTACCACCATCAGTTGAAAATAAATCAACATCGTGTTTTTGCGATATTAATGCTGTTGCAATACCACGACCTACATGTGCCCAAGAATGATTAGCATTTAAGAATTGACGTATTAGTACGCGCATACTTATACTATATCACTTGTCTTTTATAGTAAAATTTTAATTTGGAGGAGTACCAAGTATAGTGAATGATGGTCCAGAATTACCACCCGGAGTATATGTATCATCACCGTTATATAATGCACTGGTAGTAAATGTTTCATTACCATCTGCTGGCGGCACAATACGATCACCAAAAACCGCATCTGATATAGGTGAACGTCCAGCCGTACCTTGACTAATTAATACGGTAGCAGAACCAAAAGTTAATGTCAGTGGTCCAGTCATAAAACTATTACCGGTTGCTGTGCCATAAATATTAAGACTTACAGTACCAACTGGAGCACCAGTGAATGGGCTATTTTCTGGAAATGATCCGCTTACTGTAATAGTAATTGTAATATCACTAACTGGTGGTGGTGCAGCAGAATCTACAGAACTAGGGCTAACGGTTATTGTAATTGTTGGCGTCGCTCTTTGATAGAAATACGATACGATGCTTGAAGTAACGGCATTATATGAACTGCTACCAGCATATGATGCTTGTACAGTTTTATATCCTTCATGACCCGAGCCACCAAAAGAAGTTCCAGAAATCCATATAGCACTACCACCAGTATTATCATCACCACCCAGGTGAGCAAGACCACCAGTCAATGCCGTTGTTATACTATTTATTATTAATGTAACAGTACCAGTTACATGATGAACTCCATCACCTACAAGATGTACAGAATCAACTGTATTAGGATTACCTGTGGTAGGGTCATGAGTAAATACTTGAGAAATACTAGGGGTCAATTTACTTATAACAAATCCGTTTATAAATTGACTTGATCCATTGAAATTAGAATCACCTACATAATTTGCTTGTAATTGGTATGTTCCAGATGTTGCAATATTTAGACCGCTTATTGTTGCAACATTTGAGCTTATAACACCTGAACCTAAATTAGTAAATGGTGATACTATTGTAAATGTTACGCTTCCTGATGGACTTAATCCATATTGCGGATTCACCGTGGCACTTAGACCAAATGTACTAAATATCGTTTCACCAGATGATGGTGACGCTGAAAACGGAGTAATTGTTGTGTTGGCCTTACTTACAGTTTGTGTGATTGGAGTTGATGTGCTACCAGCATTATTAGAATCACCAGAATATACTGCTGTAATTGAATGTGAGCCAGCTGTTAATAATCCATAAGACGCAGTATTTACTGGTAATGTAGTTGTGGCAAATGTAATACCATCATATTTGAATGTTAATGTGCCAGTTGGACTAGAACCTGTTACGGTAGCAGTAAACGTAACAGTTTGACCATATGTTGATGATGGTAGATTAGATACCAATACTGTTAAGCTTGGAGCAGCAGTAACATTTTGAGTTAGATTTATAGATACACTTGCATTGAAGTTTGCATTACCAAGATATGTACTTGTTATCATTGTGTGAGAACCAGTTGTTAAACCTGAATAAGCATATGCTCCGCTACCACTTGTTAGTGGTATAAGACCACTGATGTTTGTTACACCATCTTTGAATTGTATATAACCATCTGGCGTACCGGTTGTAGCAGATGTTACAGTTGAGCTAAATGTTGTGAATTGATTTTTAGCAGTTGGATTAATTGAAGAGCCAATTGATGTAGTTGTATTTGCTTTACTAACAGTTAGTATTGGTGATAGAGATGAAGTTGCTGAATTATAAATTGTATCTCCGCTATAATTTGCAGAAACAGTGTGAGTACCAGCAATTAATGCCGAAGTTGATGTTTGAGAAGAGCCGGCTACCAATGTAATTGGAGCACCGTAGTTAGTGCCATCAATTACGAATTGTACAGTACCAGTAGGAGTTCCCTGAGTTCCAGATGCTGTTCCGAAAAATATAACGCTATTACCATAAATAGATGGGTTAGCACTTGATGAAATTGAGAATGTTGGAGTTAATTTATTTATAGTTTCAAATACAGTATTTGATGTATCAGGAGCATATGTTGAATCACCACTATATACTGCCGTTATTGGATGATTACCTGGAAGAAATTGAGTTGGTGCTAATGCAAATTGAGCTACTCCACCACTTATTGTAATAGGCGTCCCTATATTTGCACCATTATCTTGAAATTGTACAGTACCAGTTGGCGTACCCAATGAGCCACTAACAGTAGCGGTGAATATAACACCAGTTGTGCCGTAAGGTACGGTTGGCATATTAGATGTCAATAATGTTGTTGATGCTTCGGCTGTTATTACTTGTGTAATTGGAGTAGATGTACTAGTATTATTATTTGAGTCACCGCTGTATGTTGCAGTTATAGTATAACTGCCAGTGGTTAAACTGCTAGTTGAATATGTTGCTATACCAGAACCATTTACGGTAACTGGACCACCAAGAGGTGATGCATTACTATAAAACTGTACTGTTTGAGTTACCGGGCCACCATTAGATCCTATAACGGTAGCGGTAAATGTTATACTAACACCTGCTGGTGATGTTGGAGCAGATGATATTACCGTTGTAGTCGTATTAGCTTTATTCACCACTTCGCTTATTGCATTTGACGTACTTGTTAGATAGTTTGTATCACCATTATATATTGCAGTTAAAGAATGCGGAGATCCTCCGGCAGAAAATAATGGTATATTTAATGTTGCTAACCCGGAACCATTTACAGGAACCGCGCTACCAAGAGCAGTAACACCATCATAAAATGTAATTGTACCTGTTGGTACAGTAAATGCAGATGAAACCGTTGCAGATAGTAATACTGCTGTACCGAATGTTACAGGATTTGCAGATGTTATTAGTGTTGTTGAGCTTGTTAATTTATTAACTGTCTGCATTAATACAGGAGAGGTGGATGAACTAAAATTACTATCACCAGAATACTGAGCAGTTATATTATGGCTTCCGGCAGTCAATGTAGATATTGTTGTTGAGCCTGAATTGGATGAAACTCCTGATGTTCCAATAACCATCGCGCCATCATAAAATGTAATAGTACCGGTTGCAACCCCACCAACTGGAACAGTAATTGCTGCTGAAAAAATAATACTACCACCATAATTAGATGGATTGCTATTCGAAAAAACAGCTATGGATGAAGCGTACTCACTTACTGTAATCAGCGCTGGAAATGACGAACTACCGCCAAATATATTATCACCACTATATTCTGCTATAACGGCGTGCATTCCTCCACTCAATACTACGGGAACAGATGTTGCCGAACCAGCAACCAGAGTTTCAGTATCTATTACATTTACACCGTCTAAAAATGTAATAGTACCCGTTGGAGTACCACCTACCCCAGTAACAGTAGAAGAAAATGTTACAGGAGTACCGAATGCTATACCAGTAGCCGACGGAGTTATTGTAGTAACAGACTGGGTCAGATTTACTATATCTACTTCCAATACATTTGACAACCCAGCTGCGAAGTTTTGATCACCTGCATAGTACACCGTCATCTCATGAACGCCAAGACCTAATACAGTAGATGACAAATTAAATGTAAATTGACCATTACTACCAAGTCTTCCAACCGAAACTGTATGTCTGCCATCTTGTAAAATAACAGTACCAGTTGGAGTTAATAGTATTCCGGGGGACAATACTAAAACATTTATTATTACAGGATCACCTAATGCTATTATTAATGTCATAATCTCCTAGCTTATAATAACAATTGATGGATCTGGGCATACAGTATTTGTTAGTGGTGGGTTAGGAACACCAAGAATATTTTGTGCCTGAATTGAGTTTACATACACTGGATTATTATTCCATCCGGCTTTTTTGAGATATACCGTTATTTCCACCTTTGTATTTAAAGTTTGTTTTACAGGATCTTGATATAGATTTGTGAAATTCAATGTTAACAATCCAGTAGAATAATTTATAGAAACACCGATTTTACCATCAACTATAATACCTGTTATGCATTGAGGATCAATACCATTTATCATTGGAGAAAATGATTGTACTGATGCGGCAAATCTAATTTGATTTAGATTTAATGCATTGATTCCAACTGTGGTGCAATCAGCAAATTTCATAGCTCTATATCCAAGATTTGTATATCCGGTTCCAGATACATCAGCAATAAAATCAGTTAATAAATTAACACTATGTTCAGTATCAAATGATACATTTGGTACTTCGATTAGTATTGTTGACATTTCAAAATCCATTTTCATAAAATAACCGTCAGGTCGTAAAAACTGACCGCCATCATTTACTATTAGGTTATTTGATATGAAAAAATCATTCCTACCTGGATCAAATGGCTTAGCTTCGGGGAAAACTTGAGATGTAACACCTGGAACAAAACATTTAGGATTTACATACCCTGTTTGGTAGTTAAATGAGGCTGAAACTAATCTAGGATTAGAATTAACAACAACTGAGGACTGATCCCATATTAGCTGTTGCATTACACTAAATGATAGTGGGTTATATTGTAGATTTTGATTTGCAAATGCTGTATATCCATCTAAAAATACATCTGGTAGCATATGTAATGTTGTACCTCTGTTGGTAGCATTTGCCGGATAGTCATCATTTCTATCTATGTATTTTTCTAATGTTAAACGAATAGCATTAAATGATGTTCCAATTTTATTTGCAGGAGATGTTGTTGCTGGTATTGGCGCGACAGCATTAACATAATTTTCAATATAACTAATATCAGTTGCATTCAATATCATATCACCATTTATATCTGATCGCATAACTTGTAGTATTGTATCTGATGTATAATATTGTTTTTGTATAGATATATCATTATTATTTATTAGATTTATAATAGTAAATGATCCATTATTTCCTGGACTTGTCACTGAATTAGTGATAGAAAGAGTATTGGATCCAAGATTTAATATACTATTGAAGTTTGCCGAAGCACTACCAAAATTAGCTTGTGCACCATTTGATGGATTTGGAACCAATATACCATCACTACCAGACGCAATAACAGTCATCGTTGGGCTTAGTACTTGCCAATGTAAATAACCATCAGCGACAAATAGTTCTGTTTGCTGAATATATTGACTATAACTTGGTATTACATTTAAATTAGCAACTTCTAATTGTTGAGCTAAGATTAAATCATTATTATCAACAACACCATCACCATTTATATCTCCATATATCATAGAAATTAATTCAGCTTTTGATATTCTGTAATATAGCGATGGATTAGATACATTTGGTATTATCTTTGCACCATTCAACGATCCGTTTACTAATAATGATACTAACTCTATTATATTTTGATCATATCTATATCCATCAGTTGGATCCGTAATTACTTTAATTACTATTTGATTACCAACCATTCCAAACTCATGAAACGCAGCGGTGGTCGTAGAAACGAATGCATTATATGATTTTATATTTTGATCTGATATTGTACCTAATATTAACGGTGATGAAACATTTTGTATGTTCGCTAACCCTGTTGCATTTAACAATGTAATCGATGGTACGAGCTGTTGCTCAGTAAATACCGGCTCACCAGTTCGTTCGCTTTGTACTGGATCACTATCCTTTGTAATAGCCTGAAATAATGCATAGTATAAATCATTTCTAACAAACTGAATATCATTTAATACATAATCAACTGTAAGCCCGGTTGTTGGATCTATTTGTGTTTTTGGAACGAATGCTCCATTACCGGAATCATACGCTTGACCATCAGATACCTTTGCAGCATCAGTCCATACCTGAAACCATAATGACTGTTCTGGCACATCCACCCAAACACTTCCATTAAATAATGTTTCTCGTGTATTTGTGGCACTATTACTACCAACTGCAAACTGCACTTGGCAAGTATCAGCCGAACCTGCTCTTTTTACTGTAACAGCATAATAACTACCGGCTTGTAAAACTAATCCAGAACCAACAGGCGTATTACTAAATATGAAATCAACTGGTTGTGGTACAGTATTTAGTTGTATTCCAGACGCCAATAATGTTGAATAATTTACGCTTAATTGAGCTATTGGGATATTAGATGGATCATAATCTATTGCTAATTGTGGTACAATGTCTGTTGGACAAGAAACCGTAGATTGCAATTGATACAAACTAATCAATAGATCGCCAGTCCATATTAAATTACTTGGCGTAGTATTATTTATTATAGAAAGAAGAAGTGTAATTTTTTGTATATTATTTGTAGTTACTAAAAACTTTTGTGCCACCTGTGAGCTTACATCGTTTTCGACTATACTAGCATATGTTAGCGGTGCAATATTGATATTTAAATTGTCTATATTATAACTTGGCAATGCTGACATTAAAGTTTTTGCCAATGTAGTATTAGTACTAACGAAAAAATCTCTAAAAAACAAATTGGGCTCGATATCTTGCGATATCATTATACAGTCTCTTGATAGAGTTAGTGGATTAGCTTCTTTGATTGTTATTCTACCACCAAGATTTAGTGATTGAACGGCGGCTCCAATAAAATCATTGAATAATAATGTTAATATAGTTCTATAATGTTTTGAACTTAACTGTATTTCGTTTCTATCAAAAGTAAATCTGTCATATTGTAAATTATTTTGGAAGTCTAATCCTATAACTAATACTTTAACAGTTCTATTTCCGGATGCCTGAGAATCAGATAGCTCTATTGCTAACTGATTACCATTATTACTATCTGATGGTTGAAATTGAATATTTATAGGCTTTCCATCTAACAACCCATTAGCCGATTCTGAATCAAATAATACTCGCTGAATGAGCGAGTCTGGCAGAACGCCAGACCCAAAATGATTATTTATTATACCTGATTGTATAATATTATCATGAGTTTGCTCCAATGTTAGATTGGAATTATCGACATTTTGAGTATCGAAAAAAAGATTTTGAGGAGCTGAAACTGGTACTCGCATTATATATTCCTATCTAATATGCTGAATAATTAGAAGTAGTTGATATACACCTGACTATTAGCTGGCTTCAAAATATTAATCAGTTCTTCTAATACTTGCTTCACGACAATATTATCTGCTAATATATCAAAAGTATCATAAACATTAATTGTAAAATCACTTAATCCTGTCATACTATTTTTTAGTGTGGCAAAATTAGTATTTTTAGTAATCAATGTATCAAAATCTAATAATAGTGTTGTATACAAATCTGGCGTTACAGGGAATATTATATTGGTATTTGTGCTATAATTTACATCTAATGACTCGCCAAATGGCATAAATAATGGCCAAGAGATATTGCTAATACGAAGATTATCTATCAACGCATAGGCTCCATTTACTCTGGAAAAATCCGATCCAATGAACAACTCATTTATTGAGTCTTTAAACATTATACTTGCTTGCATCGTATTTGGACCTGAGGATGATGATCCAAAAACTTGATTTTGACCGAAGAGTAATCCGTTACCAAATAATGTATTACTTCGCTCATAACCATCAACAAAAAATCTAATTTCATCTGATCCAAGACCAGTATTTATTATATAAGTTGCCTTAAGACGATGCCAGGTTCCTTTTGACCATAACGCAGGGCTCCTAATCTGATAGTCAATACCTGAGGCTCTAACATTGAATGTCACATAACCAGCTGGATCTTTAAAAATAGATATTCTGTCTCCATTTGTTCCTGTTGGTACGTAATTAACAACTACTGGAGTTTGTTGATTAGGCAGTGGTCGATTTAGATATATAGTTTGCATATCTGGTGCAATTACTCCACCAGCAAAATAGTCTACGCTTTGACTACCTATTTGAAGTTTTACATTTTGTATTTGAGATATTCTTCCAGATACCTTTACAGTAGCATTGTTAATACTGATTATTTTTTCACTAACGATAGAAGAGGCATCAAAATAAAATCTGTAGTTTGGATCATTGCTTGTATCATACATAGGATTAACCCAAAACTCGATAGTTCCTTGCTGTTTTGTCAATATACCAGTGTTATTTATTACCAATGGAGTATTAGTTATGGCTATACTTTTACCAAAATTATCATTCACGCTTATAGAAGATTGAATAAATTGATTTGATGCTGTAGTGTAAATTGATGAGTCATTGGTGAATGGGAAGGTATCAAAATGAAGTAGCATCAATGTATTTTGTGTTGGCTTCAATGCCTTGATTGAATTAAAATCTTTTGTGATCGTTTCTTGGTTAGCCCCAACCATTTCACCGACCCTTACATCTGTAAGCTTTTCTGATACAATCATTAGCTCATCGATTGTTCCATTAAATATATTATTACCAGTAAAATCAGTACCAACATATGAGTACAGATTTCCTGTATTTATTGGAACAGACAGGTATGTATAATACTCAAAATTATATGATCCTTGAACCAGATTATATGGTTGACCCGGCGTTGATAGATTTTCTAGTATAAAAAATCCGTTTTGAAGACCGCTTCTATATGTTGTAACAGTTAGTATCTCATATATTCCATCAGAAACAATTGGAGATGACAATGATGGGGATATCATTGCGCTTGAGTGATCCGCTGATACCGATAGTATTTGATACTGCCCAGCATTTATTGCTGGATATGTAATCATCAAATAGTTTCCAACACTTTGTGAAGAAAAGAATCCGTTTTCATCGGAAACTGTATTACCACTACCGGTAAGCGTATTACCAGCAGCTGTTTGGTAGCTATACCTTATAGTTGGAACAACGGTACTATTTTCTGCGACAGTTATAGGGTTAGCTTCTTGTATTGAAATTACAACACAGTTTTTAGTTGGATCAATTGGCTTACAAGTTACTACAGCATAGTCAACTGAAATAAATTGTGATACTGTTAATTGTGTTCCGTTTGCACTAAAAGTCAAAACTTCTGGTGATGATGTATTATTTGTACCATAAATTGAAACCGTTACGGGGCTTGAATAATCTACATTCGTACCAGAAACATATACAGATAGCGTTCTACCATTATCAGATATTGATGGCTGGTCCATTACTATATTATTAGATGTGAATACACCGCCACCTAGCATTGAGTTGCTTGGACCAATATTAATTGTATCCAATAAGATATGTGTAATTTTAACATCTGAGAGTAAAATTGGAGATGGTAATTTTGTTTTTATTATATTAGAAGCATTACCCCATACATAATATTTATGATTGATCAATCTATGATTTAATCCAAGAGTTTCTATTAAAACTATATCATTTGGCAATGCTTTATCTAATATAGTTAATGTAATAGTATCATTTGAATTTCTCGTTATACTATATGCTGGATGCAATGCTCGTACACCAGGTATTTCCTGAGCTGCATTTGAATATATAAAAAATGCAGCGGAAGAATAATTTACTGGCATTTTAGAATTAAGAGTAAGGTTATTACCATTGACAGCTAAAATAATATAACTTTCAGCAAATCCGCTTTCAGCAATTCTGATTATGTATCCTGGTAAAATATTTTTTATTGAAAAATTAAATGAAGCTGATGTTACTATGTTATAACCATCTGTTACCTGTAAGTCATTTCCATTTAATAATGAATGTAATAATGATACAGATATATTTGGATACAAATCTATTTCAGTTAATACATTGAAAGAAGTTTTATTTACCGAGAAATATCCACCAGTCATAGACAATGGCATAACCGACGCTAATGTAAGTGTGTTTCCGTTGACATTTACTATAGAATAACCCGATTGAGAAAAACCTGGTTCTTCGATATAAATCATTCCACCATTTACAACCCCATATGCACTAAAATTTAATGACGATGTTACAATATTCGATCCAATAGTTGTTACCAAATCTATTGATGAAACTATTGCAGAATTAATTACCCCAACAATTTCTTCCGGATCAACTGTTCTGAATTTTTCATGTAGATATGGCGCTATGTTACTACCATATTTTATTATATTTGGTACTTCCTTACCATCAACAAATAAATGCAACTCATCTCTACTATTTTTTGTATTTAGTGACCAAGACGCCGCAATATGATGTTTCTGTCCAGCCTTCCAACTAGAAATATCAGTATCCACTGTTGAATTTCTACCGTCCTTATCAAAAACTCTAAAATTTAGATATCCGCTTTCATCCTTATATATAGAGAATCTATTATGATTTTGATCTTTACCAAAATCAAAAACATAATGATTATAATCAGCTACAAATGTTATACCTTGATTTACATTACTAATTCCAGAAATACTATATGATATATTATTTGTACCACTAAATATCCTATCAGAAGATAGTTGATTGTTTCTTGTTGGTTTTACATTATAAAATGTTCCATCTGTTTTTACTGAAATTTGATAGTTTTTTATTCCATAACCATCTGCGTACCCATCTAAAACATCGAAATACCACCTACTAAAATTAGTATATGGATCATTTGCACAATATATAAAAACACCATCTTTACTTTTATTTGGAATCCCCAATGTATTACTATTTTTAGTAATAGTAAATGAAGCATAGCCATCAAAAACCGGATGATAGGCAGATGGTCCAATGAATACATTTTGTGGTAGAACAGGCTGACCATTTTTAGTTATTGTAAAATGTAGCACTGATTGATTATCAATGCCATCCCAGTTTGGTATAACCCAACACTCAAAAGATCCTTGCTCTAATCTCAAATTAGAAACTGTTGGAAATTTAATGACTTGACCAGGCGTGTTCATAAGAACACCGTTATCATATTTCGCTTGTACTAATGAAAAGGAACCATTTGTTGTTATTGGTTGTGGATTGAGTAGATCACTTCCAAGTGACCAGTTTTGGAATGCAGATTCTATTATTTGTGGGGGTGCATGAACGATTGTTTCAACCAAATTGCTCATAGAAGTAATTGTTGGTCCCTCAGGAAAAGAACTCATTGCCGCTATCAACGCGTCTCTGTATCTTTCTCTCTCAAATGAAACATCTAAACTATTTAGGATAGGTATATTTATTAGCGTTCCGAAATTTTTAAGTAACGCGTCTCGTAATGCACCAACTTTATAGCTAACATAATATGTATCACCTTGACTCAATGCCATTGATTTGCTAAAATCTAATACATTATCACCATACTCGTAGCTAATAATTATTTCATCAGCTAAATATGTATAGTCTATATAATATCCGCCTTTATCATAATCTATAACTACTCGATAGAGATTATTTATTGTATAAGAATACGAAAGTTGTATTGCATCACCAGCATTTGGTGAATTAATATTTGGCAATATCAATTTAAGTGGATTACCAAAAACTAGCGTACCAGAATTATTCCATAATGTGGCGTTATCTGAGAGTCTTGTTATCTGAATATTTAATGTAATATTTGGAGACAAATATAATAAAGAAGTGTTTGCTAAAATATAATAATTAGTTCCATCAAATTGTACTGAATGATACTCAGTAAATGGTAATGAAGATACGGTTATATTTTTACCATTAAAAGTTGTAGCTTGTGAAAAATTAATCGGATTTATATTATTCAACAAGTCTTCATATTCATATAATCCTCTTACATATCCAATATAACTGGATACTCCGGGAGAAAATACAGTATTTATAAATGTTCCAACTTGATTGTTATATATTTGATATGGATATTCAGGATTTCCATTTAAAAATCCTTCATTCGCAACATCGAATGTTGATGGTAATATACTACCATCACTAAAATTTGTATATGAAAATTGTTTTGTTTTTTGATTTAAAATATTTAGCTGGTAATAGATATCATCAACTGAAATTAGATGCGGATTTGTTGGAGATATGTATCCTCGTTTATATGATATAAATCCAACTGAATATGATTGCTCAATTGGAACATAACACCATACTACCCCGTTAACATAATCAATTTGGTAATCACCTATATTTTGAAGTCTAGCTATATTTTGTGTGTTTGTTGACGAATTATCAAAATATACTTCTTGTTGAAATGTACTAGTGTTTGAAAATGATACACTTGTATTGAATGATGATCCTATTTCATCCTGTGAAGTAGAAATAATATTGTTATTATTTAGAAAAAATTGAAATATCTCACCACCAGCTAATGTCATTACTGCTGCAACAGACAGCGTCTCATTTACAATATTTTGAAATGTTGCTCGTTCTCCTGTCGTACTAACAATATTAGGAGCTTTGATATAGCTAAAAAATATTTGATTGTCAGTCCACCTGAGTATACTGTATACTTCACCGGTTGTTTGATTGAATATTCTAAATACATCTGTAACTGGAAAATTTAATGGCTGGATAGTATTTGTTGCAATTAATCTATTATCTACATATTCACTCAATACTTCTATATGAGAGGCTACAACATAATCTATTCCTTGTGCCAATACTTGTTCATAATTAAATATTACATTAGCAGACGAACCAGTTAGACTTCCATTAGGTAATGCAACTAACTCGAAACTATCTGAATCATATACATAATCTATCTGAGATTTAAAAACATATCTATAACTGTATGTAGCTAATGGAGGATACGCGCCCGTTCCTGTTTTATTATCTTGTCCATACACATACACATTACCAGTATTGTAATCAACTGAATATTCGCCTACTTGTGATGGTAAGTAATCAAATCTAAATGGTATTTCATATAAAAATGCAGGGTGCGGAGTACCAGATCCTGGAAATGCGTTAGGATCTATAAATACCACATCACCAATAGTTCCTATAGCATCTGAGCCTGTTACTATTGGAGCATGCATTAGTGTAAAAGTATTTTCTAATGGTGGAACAATTTCACGACCAGATGATATTACCGTATCAATAACTAATGATGATGGATCTAAAACTTTTCCAGTATCTCTATACTGGTATGTAACCTGAATGTATGCAAGATTTTCTATTGAAAAATTAGGATCATTAAATACTTCTTGATTCAATTTTAATTGATTATCAGCAAGTAATACATAAGTAAATGCGTTATCAGGATCATATGTCGAATCTAATATCTGATATCCATATGTTGGTATATCATAATTATACGGTGGCATTGATGAATTATATACAAACACTACGCTATTTAATACTATTACAAATCGTTCAGTAGAATTAATTGTAAAAGTATCCATATTAAATGAACCGGATTTATCAACATAAACCACTGGTAAACTCTCTGTGTAATTTGCAGATTGTAATGATACAGGATATGATGGAAAAGTTGATATTGATGTTATATTTTGTACTGGATCATTAGTTGGGTTCATGCCAACTCTTAGTATTTCATATGCGCTTTCCTCATTCAGTCTATCGTATGGTCCAGTGCCTCTCGTTTTTGACTCATCAATTATGGTAGTACTTAAGTAATTTTCATTTTTTGACTGTCGCACAGCATACAATGATTGCGACAGTACAGAAGATAGTCCTTTGATGTAATTCGATATTATCGAAGGGCTATCTAAATCATAAACATTATTTCGTAAAAAATTGTTTAGATATATTAGCACAGGATTACCAGCATCCAGTGGACCTAATATTAATTGTCTATTCGTTACACCGTCATTCAAAATGAATGCATCGCCATTAAGTGAATTGAATGGCACTTGGCTGGTTGATTGAAAAATTATATAATATGCGGCTTGTGGAACTAATGGCTGTGTGGTAATATTTAATGTATTACCTAATACACTAACAATTAATACAGATGAGTCAGAAACCCCGGGAGTTTGTGAACTTATTGTAATATTTGATGTATCTATATTTTCATTTAAATTTTCTGAAAATTTAGCAGTAATAGTAGTACTAGTTACTACCGATACAGTTATGATTCTTAAGTTAGCCACTTGTAATACTTTCTTGTGCTACCGTTACAGTGTTAGCAACAAAATACTGATTTTGTTGAGCGGTTATAGTCAACACTTGCCCTGCTTGCCCATCAACATTGAAATATACTATTCTAACTCGCTCAACACCGCTTACTGCTTGTGCAGCTGCAATTAATGTTGATGCGTTTAATACATCACCTAGCTTTCCGGTATTAATTGTTGTAGTAACTGCATTTTTTACATTCTGAATTACTATTGCAGCTGAGTTGGTTGAATTTGAATTTACTACTATATTTAGTGTTGCATCTATTAGTAATTCTTGAGCCTCTTTGACTAAAACATCCGCTGTTATTGGTCTAGCTCCTTCAACCGTAAATGTTGTTGTGCTTATTAGTGAGTTATAGTTATACTGAATTAAAATTCTTTCGTTTTGTTTTGGAGCTAAGTAATCATACACAGCTGTGTACCTTGAGCCGGTTGCCGGTTGAGTAAAAAATGATACAGTAAATCTAGCAGACTGTGACGAATTAAATCCGCTTGATGCATAAAATCTATCTAAAAACGCAAACTTTTTATTAGTGAACAGCGTACCATTTTTTGAGAAATATACATTTTCTGAATCATTATCTGTTGCATAATAAAAAGTAACCTGTAATGCATCACCAATTACTGGTGCATTAGCTAGATTATTGCTTGTTGATGGTAATGTAAATTCTGTATTTTGTAATGTTGTATCATTAATCATTTCATTTGCATACAATATATTATTACTAATACTTGTACCGAATACATCGTATGTTGCTGCGGTGCTTAATACTTGATTACCAGTTGTAATATTTACTTTTTCTACACTAACTACTCTAACAATATAAGCATTTGATGGTATCGTAGAATTAGATGTAAGTCCTAAAAATGTTTTAAAAGCACTTAGAGCATTTTGTTTTAATCCATTATTTATAGCAGTGAATATAACGCTTGCAACCTGGGTAACTGTTGTTCCGCTTGCAGTTATAACACCCTGGTTAGATATTTGATCTGTGACTGTTATAGATAGCTTAGTTGGTGACTGATGCAAATTTTTATTTGAAAATAGCATTACAACCACTGCATCACCTTGAGAGGCAACAGCATTTGCTGGTAAATTTAAAATATTATTTACCGGATCAATTATACCAGAAGTTGTCCATAAATCCTTACCATCCGCAATTCTAATTACACTTATTTGATTCACTGCTAGATTAGCTACTGCTAATTGTATTGTTATTAAATTACTTGAAGAACTAAATGATGTTATATTATATGTTCCTTTATTATTTACATTAGATGTATTAATTAGTCTTATCGACTTACCTAATAAATCATCTACTGATGAAAAACTAAATAATATACTTGAAAAAGTTGCAACTGTAGAATTAGCGTTCACAGACTGTATATATCCATCTGTACCAGATGCTATTGCTATACCGGTCGTATTATCAATTATATTAAAAGTTATATTATTTTCAACAATAAAATTATGTATTGGTACATAATAATTATTATTAGTGAAATTGAATAATAAGTTCTGAAAATCGTTTTTTAGTATTGTGTTGTTGTATGTAAATGGTTGAAATCTTCTTATATCATCTGCAAAATATAACACAAGAACATTATCACCAATATTTGGCGAGTTAAATCCAGAAAAAATCAACTGATATGCAGTACCTGTATTTACAACAGTACCTGGAAAATCAGCATTCCATATTTCTTTACCTGACACTAAATCTATTACTGATACTACTTGTGATTGTAATAATGAGAAATCAGAAGAAGGTATACTCAATGTAATATAATTTTGGGAAAGACCGTTGACCTGAATAGTTTGATTTTCTTTTTTAATTACATTTGATTTTATAGTATTGGTTGCGCCAGTGCTGGTATTTAGTAAAAATCCATTACCAGATCTACTAACTGGTAATCCAGTTATACCAACAGACATTAAATCTGGTACCGCAGCTAGATATGTAACATCCAAATATACAGATTGAGTTGTTGTTGGAACATTTCCAACTGGAACAGTTATTTGATTGGATGAAAAACTTCCGGTTGAATTAGTGGCATTAAATGCATCTTGTTGATTATATGTAATTGATATCAAACTACCAAGTATCGCTGTTGTGTCTGTTGGCAAAATTACAATAACGCTATACTTAAGTTCTATACCAACTACGATGCTATTATTAATAATAATTCCATCGCCTTCTGCAGTATTGTATACTTCTTCATTCGAATCAGCCAATCTAATATCTTCTATGGAGCTAATTGGGTTATCAATGGGAGATAGAACTACCTGCAATCTTGTTGGAAAATTCGGCACAGTACTAGCTACAACAGTACCACGCGTAAAACTAAAATAATCAGCACTTATTATTGTAGATACCGGATGTTTTACCGTTCCAACATAAAAATTATTAGTGGCATTCATAGAAAATAAAACCCGTTCATCTCTAATAACATTAGACATATCCCAATCAACGCTATCAGTTATTGGTCGAGGATTATTTTTTAAGAATTTACCATCATAATCGCTGTATGGATCATAGCTAACTATCCAGGTATAATCAACTTGAAGGATATTACTTGATGCCGGTAATGTATTACCAGTAATTTGTATTCTGCCAGTTGTATTAGTGCTTCCAGTATTGTCTAAGTTCTGATTAGTGATTTGATATGTTTCACCAGTATTCACATTGAATACCCTGGTTACATTTGTAGCTGGAGTGTGTAATAGTTGAATTATAGAATTATCACTTGTTGATACATTACTATTTTCACTAACTATAGATATACTCTGTTGTACTTCTGATATATCAATAACATCCGAATATGTTGTAGCATCTTGTCCGTTAAATTTTGACTTGATTCTATCTTCTTGAAATAACGATATCTTATTTGATATCCAGTGAAATTTATCGAATCCCCATGGACTGCCAGCATATACTCCAGTATCTTTTATTAACTCATAGTTTCCAGACACTCTTCCAAGACTATCTGTAGTTTTTGGAATAAAATTACCGCCACTAAGCGTTCCTGTAACTTGTAAAATTGCCTCTACAGGTTGAGCTGGTAATGTACCATTTGCGATATCGTCAATTCTTTTTTGAGTAACTGTTTTATTAACATCTGCTGGAATTTGACCTAAAACAATTATATTAGCAGTACTAGTTGGATCATTGTTATTACTCTGATCTATATAGATATATGTATCCGTAAATTGAGTCAATATACTTCCAAGTAATAAGATATCTACTTTTCCACCAGTTCCTTCTGATATTATCGTATAACTACCATCTGAATTTTTTACTACCTGCGTTCCATCTCTTGTCATTAGTGGATTACCAGGACCAATTACCACTGCGTCTTCAACGGCTGAATTTGACTCTACTAGATTTTTGTATCCGAGGGCTGTGCCTATATTAGAACCACTAAATACTGCTAATACTCTATTCCTAAATGTTGCATCGTTTTCTTGATCCACACCACCAGTGAATGGAAATGTGTTCGTAACATTTGATACACCAGCAATAGCTGTTTGATTTAATGAATATTGTGATACATTTCCGGCACTACCAGCAGTAGTTGCCTGTACCGATACTTCTACCGCATATTGATCTGTTATATTCAAAAAACTCAATGCACTTTGATATTTAGTAGCGATAGATTTATAAAAATTAGCATTTGCTGGATCTACGCTTGTACCATTCAATACAACGAATGTAGAGCCGCTCGTAGAAGTTATTAATGAATTAACATTGATGGCAATGATAGCTGGGATAGAACTAAATGTCAATAATGCCGTACCAGAAGATTTGGTTGCTACTTTTCTTGTGACACCATAGTTTTGTGCTAATTTATCAAGGTCACTACCGGATACAAGTCTTAATGACTGAAGATTAGATATCTTACCAAGTTCATCATATAACAATGCAATCTGTGATGCCGGAGCATCTACAATCAGATCTCTAGCGACCGTTCCCGGCTTTAAATCCAAATTTGGCTGAGCTGTATTAAAAAAGTCTATTAGACTTAATATAATATCATTAGTTGATCTGATCGTTACCATTATGTAGCCTTAAATATTACTTATTGGAGTTTGAAATGTCGCGCTTACTTTACCAAATGCTCTGCTCAATACATTTATAGTCGTTATATACCAGCGCGGATCATATGGACTTTGCGTTATTGATATATTTTTAATAAATGCGATTTGTTCATCTGGTGAAACTGATTGACCAGACTGAACTTGTAAGTTTTGTAGTTTTTTCAAATTTTGAACCGCATTTTCTAGTTGAGTTTGCGCAACTGATAGTAATATATCACTATTTAGAACAGATCCTATTAAAGACTTAGACATTAGTGTTCCATACCAAGGATTTAATACGTTCGCACCAGCCTCTGTTAAGGCTATTTTGAGCAAATCTTGCACCAATTTATCGTTTCCTTGAACCGTAGCAAAATCAGAATTTGAAATAACTAAATCACCATTAAGTATTTTTAGATCAAAAGACATAGTTTCACCTACTAAATATGCCAAATTATTATTATTGAAGCAAAAATAGCCTATGGAGCAATTACAACTGTTCCATTATTGACATTATCATAGTATTTTTGTATAAATTGGTAAATATTCAGCAGTGTGCTTTCAAATGATGCTAATGCTGTCACTACATCTGGTACATTTTGCTGATCTTGTGCTGGCAGGTTCGTATTACCTATATCACCAATATTTATATCTTTTCTATAATTTCTAATTCTTTGGAGTGCTCTAGTATCAATCAATCCTAATAATGCTAATGGATCCATAATCCATAATGCTGCTTGCATTGCAATCATATCTATTAATCCAAGTCCACTGAACTCACCCATTATTATTTCAATATTTTTTAAAAAATTTATACCATCATTACCTAACTTATTTCTTTTTTCATTTAATAAATCTAGATTTTGTTGATATGATTTAGCAATATTTTTATTTATAGAAAATACTGAATCATCTAGATTAGAAAATACAAAATCCCCCACATCAGGAACTCCATTAAGCCCAGTATCAAATTGTAAATCATTTAATATTTGTTTTTGTGTTCGTGTAATTATTTCATTTTCTAATAATCGATTATTAAGATCATTAGCAATCGGTACATTTACCGTACCACCATTTTCTATTCCACCAATAGGATTGGGCATTGGTTGAAAATTCATTGCTTGTCTAATTTTTTGTATTTCATTAATTGATTCAATTAATTTATCTACTACAATTTGCATAATTTTAACATAATCACTAAATATTTTTACCTCTGAACTATACAATTGTCCTAATGGATCGGCTACTGCTGCAACTAAATCCTGATCCGTTTGTGATGGGTCATCAGTTATACTTTGAAAAATAGCAGTAATGACATCATTACCTTGATCTAGAGTAAGATTTTTATTATTAAATCTTGTTGTTATTACTTTTTCAATATACGGTCTTTTTAGGTTATCAGTAGAACCTGTTGCAGAACCAAATACCTTAGTTTGTGTTTTATCTTTTAAAAATGGGGCACAAATCCTATTCACTATTGGTCTAACCGATGAATCTATCCTTGGATCAACTATAAATGGTTTTATTGGATGTCTAGTAACTAAAATAGAGGGAGTAATTGCGAAAACTTTATTCAATTCCTGAACTCTTTCATCAATCGATTGATTTTTATTTGGATCATCAACTAATGGGGCGGTGCTTCCAAGCTGTCGCTCGAACGATCTTATAAATAATGAGCCGAGAGTTATTTGTTGGGCTTGAGTTCCACCACCAGAAAATATGGTATTAAAATATAACTGTACTTGCTGTTCCCTATACGCAAATTGTGATTTTAAAGCTAAATTGTCTATTACACTACTTGCTATTTTCTGATATGCTGCGGTGGCAGTTTTATCTAAATTTAGATTAGGATCATACCCTGGACTATAAAAATTACTACTATCGGCAACAACAGGGAATCCTAACATACGATAGAACGCATGACATCTTGATTCCTGATATTGAGGCGTATTTAGTTCCTGTGAGTTAGGAACTAATGCATTAAAATGACTGCGTAATGCGTCAACTGGTGAAATGAAATTATTGTATAATGTATCAAAATCAATATTCAATATATCTTGATTATTTTGATATTGAGATTGAGAATTATCTTCTGATGAATTATTATTATAGTAGTTATTATTTGAGCTATTATCCATTATCTGGCTCCACTATCATTAGACTCATCTCTGGAAACATCTCCAGAATCTCGTCTTGGTATTCCTCCATCTGTACTTGAGGAACCAGATGAGGATATAGCTGGTGAATATACAAATGTATAGTCTAACTCTGTTACTGCAACGGATGGCGTTTGAGTAATATCTGATGGATTAGATAGAATACTTATATAGTTATTATTAAAAGAAACTTTGATGGTTCCATTTCCTGGAATATCACTTAATATTTCTGCTGTAAATAGTTGATATCCATCATAGGAAAATGAGCTAATAGTTCCTAATGAAATATTAGCATTCAATTGTGCCGCTATTGATTCAGCTACTTGTGGAGATAGATTATTCGTTAACGGCTGAGACGAGCTTTCATTGATATTTACAGATACGATTATCGGTTGTGTAATAAATTGTATGACTGGACTTAAACTAAATGAGCTAGTATATTGATCATAAGATGCAGGAATAACTGCAGCCAGTGAACTATTGGTCTGTTGTTGCAGATTATTTAACAACCCAAGAACTGTTGCCTGAAATGCATTTGTTGATTCAATAGAAACGCTTTGTCTATACAATGTTATAGCATTTGTAATGGCATCTTGGGTTCCACCAACATCAGGTAGTACAATATTAGCAAGAGCAGCCGCATTGCCATTGAACTGAGCACCAATTGTATTGTTAATGAAGTCTTTATTTAACGCTACTTCTGGAATACACCCAAGAGTTATTAGGCTTTCTCCAACTAAAACTTCATGATTAATTGTAAAAGTATATTCTACATCTGAAAACAAGTATCCATCATTAGGGTAATATACTTCTCCATTTGCTGGTATACCTATTGGCTTTTGATGAATAAAAGTATTTAGCGGGGTCGTTCTACCATGGGCATCTAATACTGGTGCTCCATTATCCTCAGTAATAACCCCACCGACTAAATTGAGTGTACCATTAAACGGAGCAACGTAATCATTATTATATGATGATACTCCAACCGTTGGAGGACTTTGCACAATAGCATTAGCTATTTTCATATACCTTGGACCTTTTGGATCCGTTGGATTAAATGCAAAATCAGCAGGATTATAAAAAAATCTGAAACTGATTACATATGGCGTTGACGGAGGCGAAGTAGTAGTTGTATAATTAGTACCACCAGGGAAAAACACTTTTGTATTAGATGGAGTTAAGTCGTATGGTGAAGTTATATTAATAAATGCTTGATGCGTTGATAGAGATGCATCATAGAATTGCCAGCTTTCTGATCTTATTGATGATATTATTGGTGGGAAGGATGCAGGTAATTCTAATCCAGAATCTATACCAACTTCATTATAATATAAGAAAGATCCTGTACCTTTAATATCACTATTATCTTTAATAAATCCTGGACATACATCAGGAGTGCAGCAGGAACTGGGATTACCACCACTTGAACTACATGGAGGTATTCTAAAACCTAAACTTAGAATTGCTTTTATGATTTGTATTATAATAGTAAATACACCAAAAATTACAAATAGATTTTGTAGTGAACATAATAAATCACCAATTTTTTTGGTTATACCTATGATACTATCATTGTCTAACCTTTGAGCTGCTTTTCCTAACAAATTCAAATTAAAAATTATTACCTCAATCATTCCAGCTATACGAGTTATCAAATATTCTATTAAAGATAGAATCAACAATAATAATGATATTATCATAATTGGTATTGCAAATGCTGGAAAAATTGAAAGAAACTCCGGTATGCAATTACGAAATAAATTACTTATTGCACCACCAAGTGTAAACGGATTGAGTAATGAACACAATACTTCAATTATACATAGAATTAAATTTAATACTGGAAGAAAAAATTTATACAACATTAAAAATGGAGAGAACTTTTGTAATAAATCATTTACGGCACCATAAACATCAATAATAACATTTGGTTCCATTTTAGGTTTTAGCGTGCCTGGTGGCAATATAAAACTTATTTGATTAAATATGGATGTTAAATCTTCTACTGGTGAGGGAACGAATGGAATATTATATGACGGCAATGCAACGGAAAATCCACTGCTACCAGGGAATGTCCCAGCATTGGGGGCGACAACATTAGATTCTGGTAGTGGGGTACATGGCATTTAACTATCCTTCATTATTATATATCATTGATTTTATATTATTAAAACTATCTGATTGGTCCTGCACCAGGATCTTTTACTACTAATCTTCCGTTGAGTATTAAATTATCACTATCAAACTCCATAGAGGCAGTACTACGAAATAACATTTTACTAGCATAATAAGTTATGCTGCCAGGAGTGGTAACCGAAAGACCATTATCATCAATCCTAAATATTGTCATTTCCTTTTGTGAATTAAATACCCTTATATCCACAACCCCGGCTACCCATCCAGTATTTGAGTTTTTAAATCGTTCAGTTTCCGCTGGTACAGTATCCCCACCAACTTGAATCAATACCTCTCCATCCATATTAGCTGCTACGCTAACATTTCTCAAATCCCTTCCGACATTAGCAACAATTCCGCCTTGTGTATCTAACCACAATGACTGACGGTCAACTGTATTTGCACCAACATTAATTTCTATTGATCCATCAAAATTTAAACTTCCACTCCTACCACCAGCATTAGCATTTTGACCATTCACTGTTATTTTAGTACTAACTATTGTCTGTAATGGAACAACTAAATCTAAAAATGTAGTTGGGACATATTCAACCGGTGTATAAAAACTATTAATTTGTAATGTGCTGCAAGTCTCATTTATATTATGATACACTGTACCGTGCTGAACATATGTTGGAGAATTTTTATTTGAGAACCTGTCTATTGGACCAAATGAATTACCTGTCTCATCTATCAATGATATAGCTGGAGAATTAATGAATGATTCTGGTAAAATATCTTTATATAAACTATTAAAAACTATATCATTAGTGTTATTAGATTCTGTGTTTGGTGATACAGTTGAGTAATTTTCATATCTTATATTTAATGGAATATTTCCTGTTTCACTCGAAGCAGGAACATTTAATTTAAGTTGCCCCTCCTTATCCACATCCATAAAAAATCTGCTACGAGCACGAGCATAATTATCTTTATTATTTACATTGGGAGGTCCAGATCCAGTTGTTTCTTTTCTGGAGTTTATTTCAAAATGAAATGCAAGACTCTTACGCTCTTGTCTTTTTATTTGCTCATATACATTTTTAAAAGTGTCTTGTTCGCTAGCAGTAGATTTTATATTGAATGAAGATAGCTTATCTTTTCCTAATGGAATAATATCTCTATTTAAATCTATTACATTACCATAGATATCTACAACCGTTCCTTTTATTGATTCCATCAAATAATTTGGAGATGTTAAACTTAAGCTTAATGCATCTGCTCTACCTGCACGCCTATCAATGATATTATTATAATTGGGGAAGACTCCGGTTTTATAAAACTCTAATTCAATATCATTGCTATACACATTAGCAGATTCTTCATATTCATATACAACTTCTCGTTTTTCAACTCTTGCTGGATTCCTTACAGCCGTTCCTGAATTGAAAATCCTAGAATTAGCAACAGGATCCATACCGATTACAATGAGTGTATCGTCATATGCCGGATCTGATTCTCTCAAAAATGATGGGTAATTATTTGCTGGCTGTTTATCTCGTAATACTACTCCATCAACTATCCTAGAACCTTGTCCAAAATAATAAGACTGATCAAAAGTGCTAAGAAAAATCTTTCTCGATGTATCAAATATAACTGAGTTTTTTGGCTCACCAATAGTTATCGAATCATCATCTAGTGTTATAGAACCATCCGTATTAGCCTGTATCGTTATTTGACCTCTCTGTAGATCTGGTATATTTAATTTAGTAGCAGATTTTTTTAATTGAGGTATCGGATCTCTAGCTACGAAACCAACTACTGCATAACTGCTTGTGCCTTCAACCTGACTAACATATACTGGCGTTCCTTCAGCAGGAAAACCCCCAATAAAACCACCACCAGACGAAAGATATGGAACTGGTAATTGAACCAGAACCTGATTAATTCCGTCATTTCCTAACGGTGAATCCGGTCGAAACGTAACATAGGCTGACATCGTACTAGTGTCTACCTTAGTAATAGTAGCTAGTCTTACTAGTCCAGATGGCTTAAATATGGGTCCTTGTGCCATTATGAACTTCCCTGTTGTGCTGGATTATTGAATACAACCCAACAATCTACAATATAGTTATATATTGCTGAATCAATATCTAACTGTGATTCTGTTGAATCAGAAGATCCTTGTGATGATTTACTTACTATATCACGAGCATAATAAAATGCTTCGCGGGATGGATATCTAAATTCTCCATCTTCATCTGAATTTACCAGTACAGCATCTATTTGTGATTTATATGCTTGTAGTTTTTGTGTATTAGTTTGCAGGCTACCCGTTGGCTGAGCATTATCTGCTAAATCAGTAGCGCCAGTCAAATAATTTATTATTTCTGCCTGAAGACTTGTTGTATATGTGTTTGGTGAGCTAAAATCGCCGTCAGCATTATTGTAATATATTCGTATTTCTAATACCGCACCATCTATACTGAGTGATGTTCCACCGTAATCTAAAAGACGCTGTAATCCTAATCTATTAGATGCACCATATATAGTATTTATTAAATCAGTATCTATTGATGTTGTGGTATTTGGGGCTGTATAAATTGTTGATGAGTTAGTTGTTGCTGTATTACCAACTATTGTGGCAATATGCTCTTGATTGAAAACATTGCCTTGTCGTTTATGAACTAAATTACTAGTAGTTTTATTGTTCTTATATAACATCTTACCTATAACATCAAGAAATGTTGGTATGTATTCACCGACATTGTGACCGTGACTTAAATCTAATGAAGTTGTAAATGTAGATCCAAAAGTAAATGAATGAGTTACACTTTGTACATAAAACAATAAATCAACATCTTCCATATATATGACTTCTCCCGGTTGTTGATATTCATTGCCAATAATAGTTAAAGATGATTTCAATATATCTTTTCTTGCTTGATTTAAAATTGAAACGGCATACGGGGCACATTGAACATCTGGATTAGTTAGATATGGAGCATCGATGGATTGAGGAACAAGTACGCCATACATTCTCCATAAATCATAATCTATTGCAGCTACTGTATTGAGAGCGTTTCCGCTTTCAAATACATTTAAATCTGATGACAAGTTTTGTTGCTGATCAACTAACAATCCACCAAATCTTCCGGTTACTTCTACATATGTATGTGCTGGTTTATTTTCTGTTATATTATATTGTAGGATATCATTATTTTTTATAACATACCTGTTGCCAGAGCCAGGACCTAAATCATCATAAGATTCATCCTCAATCATATGTTCGAATGTTTTAGGTATATTTTTGCTTCTACTTAATGCTGGATGGAGCAGATTATTACCAAGCGCCTGATTACCTGGACCACCAGAACCAGTAGCTAATGTAACTCCTTCTTGTAAGCTTTTTAGCGAATTAACAGCTGCCTTTATAGCACTTTGTCGTTGAGACAGTCTATCTGATATACCGTTAGATACTTGAAGAATATCGTTACTTGTAACCTTAGATGGAGCTTGACTCCCACTTGCAAATAACTGAGATACATCAAATGACATACCAGTCGAACCTTGTAATCTTGCTACAATAACATCTTTTCTAGTTTGTGCTGATGTATTACTTAATATTTGAGATGCTGTTTGAAATTGTGTAGTATTATTTATGGTATTTGATGGCAGAACTGATTGAACGAATGTTGCTCTTGAAATAGCATTGAATAAATTTAAATTAGTTTGTGATTGAATGCTGCTTAGACTAGTATTTATTGCGGCATTCATTGTATCTGGTTGAGCGAGAATATTCAATGCTACCGTACTAGTTATTTTACCTGTTTGTTCATCTGACACAAATCTAAATCCGCCAGCGCCCGAGCTTAACCTATTGATACCAGCTAGTGATCCTTGATCAAAATTATTAATAAAATACTCACAGTCAAAATCATTACTATATCCTAATGATAGACAATATAATCTAATTTCATCTTCTAATGTTTCTATTTGTTGATTGGCGGCATCTAACTGATTGAGTGAAAGATCTTCTAAAAATTGTGGAAAAATCTGAATACCAAGATCATCTTTCAATCGCAGCATTTTATAAAACACTGAACTTGGTACTCTATTATACTTTGGCGGTCTAGCTTCTATATGTCCTTGTGTATTAACAAATAATTCAAATCCGCTTATTACATTATTTATGTTATTTAGTTTTTGAGCTACTGTCATATATTCGCTCTTAAATGTATCTGGATTAATAAATTGGGTTTCAAATGCCTGGATATCATAGTCCTTATCATAAGTATCATCGACTATGAAAAAATTAATATCCTCATTAGCTCGAACCTTCCAAGCTAATCTTCTAGTTAAAAATGCAATTTTTCGTCTCAAATCTCTTCTAGCCGAATCATCTAATCTTGTTTTAGTTCCTGAGTTAAGATTAGAATTATCATAATCAAAAGATATATCATTTCCAAGTAGTGAAACTGGAGGATTACCAGCTTGATTAAGACTATCATTAATTAGTTTTATTTTATTCTGTATTAATGTATCTAATTGTTGAAGATTTTGCTGTATTAATTTAGAATTATCATTTCCTTTTATATCCACATCTTGGGCACTTGTTATTCCAAATACTGATAGCTTATCAGCAAAATCTGCTCGTTGTTTTAATAAACTTTGTAATTCACCATCATATGCAGTAGCATTCAATTGATTATTTAATATTTTTGAAAATGATGTTTCATCTACTGTCAATGTTTTGAATGGCACATAGTTTCCATAAATAGCATTTCTAGATTTTAATTGTTGAGTCAATCCACGAAAATACGATCCTGATGAATCTTGATTTGTTCCGCTGTCTTTTTTGAATGCACCATCAACCATTAGCGCGGCTTTATAAAATGTTGTAAAATTGTATGGTTGTCCGGATATCAATAACGATATTACATTCATTATATCTTGACCGGCAAATGGGTCTTTAGTCAACGCTGGGGCATATGTCCCAGGAGGGCTTGCTTGATATGAATCCCCAAATAATGTTAATGATGCAATTCCTTCTTTCCACCTATACACCATTCCATCTGGATCATAGAAAACCCGCCTAACCGAATTATTTTGTATTCTATCTGCATCTTGTTGTAGATAGTTATTTTCTGTTGTTGTTATACCAGCATATAATCCATTTTTATCTTTTACGAAAGATGATTCAAATAACTCTTTATTTTCATCTAGGAGTTCTAACTGATTATTATCAACACCTGTTACTGAATCAAACTCTAACTTGAATGGAGTCATAGGATCAAATAATGGTCCGTTGAATACATTTACCGATGGCTTAAAATTAACAACACCGTAATTAAAATATCCACCATTATCCGAGCCTTTTACCGATACTGTATATGTCCTATCGCTATATGATGAAGTCGCCTCATCTACGATTCCAGCAAATACATGAGCACCATCCCTATCGGAAACTATTGTGCTTCTCATTATCTGCCATAACCAATTTGGAAAATCATTACCAACGAAAATAGATTTTTCTAATGAATATGTTTCATTTATTGCAAATGTATCTTTTATATCATTTGTTAAATTGTTGAGTCCTTGTAAAAACCCTAATCCAGAAAAAGAACTTTGTAATCCGCCAAGAATCTTGTTATCTACTTTCTTTTTCGAGTTTATATAAATATGCACATTATCCATTGGCTGAATTACTAATTTGCCAGAATAATTCAATCTCATTTTTTCTCTTATGCGATTGAGATTTTTCTTAGGATCTTGGTTATCAGCTATTGCCTGTCGTCTTGTATTTGTTGCCAATGACAACTGAGAATATAATGATGATACTATATTATTGAATAATATCACTTCACTTGGGCTCAATCCGTCATCGCCTACGGCATCACTACCTTGTAGCGCAGATGGATCTATATTTCCAGATTTTGGTCCAATAATATTGCTAATACTACTAGCATCAAAATTAATTTCAAATCCTATATTATCTATTATAGCTCTAACCCGTTTTCCTAGATATGTATCGGGGCTTACTATAAAATTAATAGGATTTGCTCTTCTTAACTCTCTATTCAGATTTAGCTGTTGTTTTTGTAATGCAATAGTTTGGTCTAATGATGTAATACCCAATTGCAAAAATGAATTAGAATAAAATCTATTAGTTGCATCACTAATCGCTTGTTCTATATCAAGATTAGTAATCCTCATAATCTTATATGGGTCATTAAAACTTAATGAAAAAGATCCTTTTGCAAAATCTAATGTTGTAGTAGTTGTTATTGATGTTACATTGTTGAATTCTATTACGCCGGTTCCTTGGCTAAAATTAGATCGAAATGTATCTGGGATACCGGCAATCCAAGAAGTATACGGAGTATCCTGTGATAGGGCATAAATCTCTTTCACACGATCAATTATATTAGTAAATTTTGACAATGCACCATTAACTGAATCTTGTAAGCTGTCAGCTCCATATGCACCTAATGTTGCGCCAGGAGTTTGTGATATATTATCTGTTAATGAGAATATAATCGGTAAAAGATGGTAATCAACTCGTCCTAGATCTGATGATATTTGTGATATTTTACATAGTTTTTCATATGATGAAATCTGATTACATTTATTTTGGAATAAAACCTTTGTAGTTTTATATAATAGTTTTTCATGACTATCCATCATATCTGGTCGCCAGTTTTCAGCAAGTGATGCGAACATACGCTTCTTCACCAAAACCGTAGCATTAGGATCTTGCATAGAAATACCTAATTGCTTTGGGGTATAGTTATTGTAATCTATACGTTGAGCGCCTTCTTCAGTATATGACCTATCGGCCGTTTGATCAAATTGATTAGCAAATGGACCAAGCTTGCCATACCTATTAGTTTGACCATTGGTAGCAATATCGAGACTCTTATTTTTATTGTCTCCGGAATTAAACTGTTGATTTAGAACATCTCCTAAATTACTTAAAAAATCATTAGTGCTAGCCATTATTCCTTCTTACACTATATATCATTAACTATCTTGATGTATTATTAAAATTATTAGCATTCTGCATATCACTAAAACTTAATGGAATACCATTCTGAGAATTATTAGACGGTCCAGAATTAGCAGATCGTTGCCAAGGTAGGTAATTAGTACGGTAGCCGCGTCTTTGAGTTGCGGTAAATTTAATATCATATGTGAATAATCCTAACGGATTAACACTTTCAGTAAAACTGAATGAATTGAAGAAACCCCTATATACCCATCCGGAATAATAAAACTCTATACCTAATGCCATTGACGCTAATGAAGGTACACTTTGTGGCAATATATTTTGACTTGCTGGATCTAATCCAAGAACACCTAATGAACCACTTGTTAACGAACTAGCGAATCCACCAAGATTTCCAAGTGAAGAATCAATTACATCGTTTAATCCTGTAATTGAACTATCAGCAGCCATCGTTAATGCAATAGGATCAAATAGATATTGTTCTGCTCTATATATCTCATATAATACATTTAGTCCTTCTACGCCTGAGCTACCTGTATGCCCATTGATACTCAATGTAGTTAACTCTTCTCCCCAATACTGTATATTGTATCCGCCTTTTGTTCTATTTGTTGTAATAACTTTTCCATTACTGTATGTAATAGATTGGGGATTAATATACATATTAATTACACCAACCTCTGGAACGAACCAATGACCAATATTTCTTCGTGTATTTGCTAATTGTGCTGGCGGTATTTTACTTGATGGCAATCCATTGCCATCAGCATTTGGAATTGGAGATCCAGTAAATCCATTAGTTTGGTATGCCTGGCTTTGATTATTTATTGCGGCATTTAAGCCAGTACCAGATACTGCGGCAGTAAGAATTGGAAGACTTCTTTGATCATTTAGCAACGCCATACATATATACTATTTTAGTATCCAGGATCTGAAGATTTTCCGTTGTTTGTGCCAGCGGCAGCTCCATTCATAACTTCTATGCTATTTGGTCCTGATTTCTTGTGGACATTAAACCCTGGTGGCGCTGATATTTCTAATATCACTTTTTGTGGCGGAAGCTGTTTTGTTTCTTCCTGTGCTTTTAGTGCCTCTTTGGTTGCTGCAGTAGCTGTTGTTGGAGCATGCTGATTGTATCCTGCTTTATGGACTGCATCTGTGTATAAGTTAGATTTTCTGTCGTGAGACTCTTGCATCATTCTTTTACGCTGTTCTGCCATTTTAGGATCTCTACTTGCCTCCGCTACCGTTGGCATTCTGCTTGAAGAACCTTGCGGATTATATTTTGCAGAAATAACTGTTGTATCTGGAATTTTAAGTACATTTTGTGATGGCTTATCTGGTTGCATTAATGTGCGATGTGGCTGTTTAATGGTATTGTCCATTACTTTGTCTTCTGGATTTTGTTTAGCAATACCAAGTACCCCTTTAATATCATCTATTGTTTGTTCGGTACCAGATTTAATTTCATTTCCTGCATTTGCTATACCATCTACTATACCGCCAATAGATTTGTATATTTGCTCTACCGTTTGTCTTTGAGATATCGCCTCTTCTTTTTGATATTCTTCTTTGGTGGTAGCAGTTTTGCTCATTGAATTAAATTGATTAGAATAAATTGATGATTTACCCATATTAGTCAATATGTCTGCTTTATTCGCACCGCTTGTGCCAAAAAATTGTTTCATCTGAATACCAGCGGTAATTTCAGCTGCTACCGCAGCTCTAGCGACAGCAAGATTCATTTTCTTTAGTTCTGTATTATTTCTTTCTTCTATGGCTTGTCCGCGACCACTAACCTCTCCTACCGCTCCCGTTCCTGTTTTTAGTTCTTTTGATATAGCACCAAAATCTCTTTTGCCTAATGCTTCTAATAGTCTTGTAGCCTGTTCATCACTAGCACCTTGTCCTATACCAAATGCTCCACTTTTTAAAAGTGATCGCTGCCTCATAAATTGAGCAGCTGCTTGTGGGCTTGACGCAGCTTCTGCTTGTGTATATATCCTTCCACCGAATTGTTGGCGCATAGCCTTTTCTGCCATCTGAGCAACTTGATCTAATTTGCCTTCACGAAGCAGCTGATCTATTTGAAATGATCCTTGTAATCCACCCGGTCCACCTGATCGCAATGACAAAAATGCTTTAGTTCCGATTGTCATATCATGAATCGATTTAGTCATACCATCAACAATTTCCATTGATGCTTTACCAGTTAATCCTGTCTCTCGTAATGCATCAGTATACTTTGTTAAAAACTTTGCTCCTTCATCCGATTCATTACCTATGAACCTAAATGTTTCCGCAATAGTATTCATACTTGGAAGTACCTGATCAAACTGTACTCCTAATTTATTTGCAACGCTTGATACATCTGCCAAAAATTCAGCACCAGCTTGTGCTTGATTCGTTAATTTGCCTGTTGCCTGTCCGAGTGTGTTATAGGCTTCTCCCAATATTTTCATAGTTTCTATCTGACTAATTCCTGCCCCGGTCATCAAATTCATTGTAGACTGTAATACATGTAATTGAGATTCTGCGCCCTTACCGGTATTAATCGTTTGATCAAAATATCCAGGAAGTTTTTTCAACTCATTAGACATTTTTAATGTATTTTCCCAACTTTGACCAGTTGCACCAGCTACTGCTAATACTTGATTGGTATAGTTTTTTGTTTTAGAAGCTAGATCAACTAATGTACGCCCATCTTTTTCAAATAATTCACCCATATTTCCAGCAGCCCCTTGCAGAGAAACATACATATTTTCTAATTTTTCAGCTTGACCGGCATTTTCAATAAAATGATCTCCTAAACTAGCTAATTGCCCAGTTATAGCTTTTAGGGCGTCGCCAGGAATAATACCATTAAATGTATTAACTAATTTTGTAAGACTTCCAGAAACAACATTAATAGAAGCTCCGCCAGCATCTGCTCCTTCAAACATTTTTGCCCAAGAGACAGTAGATGCGGCTCTACCAATATCAACTAATAAATGGTCAAGAGATTCGGATACTCCATCTATTGCACCAACTCCTATTTGACCAGCATCATTAAAATTATCACCCATATCTTTTGTAGCATTAATTACATCGCCTAACTTGTCTCCTAGAGATCCAAAATACTCAATGGATTCTTTTGTTAACTTACCAATATCACCCAGATGCTTAACGCCTTCAGTTCCAATATCTATAATATTCTTCTTCAAACCATTAAATATACTAGTTAGCCCATCGCCAGCATTGCCTATATCATTTATTCCTGCAATGGTATTAGCTATATCTTTATCCTGTGGTATTTTTGGTTCATCAGCAGCCATCTAAAATTATCCTTCGATTTTTCTCTTTCTCTTTCGTTTCTTTATTTTTTGTTTTTCTTCGTCAGCTTTTTTATTTGCTTCCATAACCAATCTTGATGTTTCTTCGAATTCTTCATCACTGGATGCAAATGTTTGTCCATCTTTACCAAGAATTTTTTGTACTAGTTCTGGATTTGAAAATGAACCTATTAGCATTCCTTGATTTTCAAGCATTTTATTTTCATCTGCATAATCTTCTAACCAATTATAGAACATCCAAGCTTTCATAACCGGATCTATATTTTCAATTTGAGGATCATCGGGGAAGCAGCCACGCATTTTACATAGGTACCAGAGAAATCTGTGGTCTGGTTCCCTTACTATTTTTTTAAATCTTCTGCTACCTCCTCGGCTTCTTTAGTTGAGTTTATACCAAATTTAGTTTTTGCCTCTTCTTTCATTGCTGCTAACTCATCCCACAGTCTATTAACAACAACTTCTTCTAATGAGTTTATTAGTTCTAACTTTGATTCCGTTGTATTTTCTCCAAGAACGATATTAATATCATCTCCATCTATTTTATAGATAGAGCGAATAAGCTGTTGTTTTCTTGATTCAAAAGATGCTTCCCAGTCATACTTAGCAACAGCAAGAGTAGCCATTGTAGCATCTAGTGCTTCTTGTGATTTGAGCGTTCGCATAGAAAAAACATTATCTCCGATTTGAACATCACGAGTGAGCCGTCCAATATTTGCTAATAACTCAATTCTTCGCTTACCATGATCTGTAATTTTTACACCATGTTTTTGAACTTCTGCTTTTTCTTGGCGAAGAGATTTGATTCTTGCTTCATATTCGGCAGGAGAGATTTGCTGCATTTGTGGTTGAACAGGGTTCGTTTGTTGTGTATCCATATCTTCTGGCAATCCAACATTGAACTCACGCAATGATTGCTGTGCGGGCTGTTGTTTTTGTTGAGCCGGTGGTTGATTTGATGTTCTACGAATATTTGGTGAATTAAAATCTGGCATAATTACTTTCTCCTATCAATATGTTGTTTTATTGGGATATTAAAACACAAATCCCGTGATATGTACTATATCACGGGAAAATTATGTTTTAGTTTTTAATTATACGTTTGAGAAATAATCTGTAATAAGACCAGGTGAATCCATTGAGCCAAGCAATTGACCAACATCGGCACGTCGCTCAATTGAATTGAGCTGCATTATATTAGAACCTAATAGACCACCAGTAGCAGCATTACCACCATTGAGAGTAGAATAGATACCTTCTGCTGCGAAACCAGCTTCTTCACTTATTAACCAGTTAGTAGCAGAATATGAAAACTGTAAATTGTTGAACCATACGTTTTTTACTGTTGTAATTATTGCAGTACTGCCATCACCACTTGCTATGTCATAAATATCAATATCAAACGGAATACGCTGTGCGTGTATATGCAAGAACCCACGACTAAATGCCTCTGTTACACGAGCACGATCAAACCTAATCCTAGTGCAAGAACCAGTTATGTTGGTGCTAGCTGTTGGGGAGGAGTCAATGTGACCATCAGTTCCAACTTCATCAACCATTGTAATGGTTCGCTGTTCAGTAAAATTGATAGTCTGTATAGCACCGACAGCAGTTATACCAACGCGAATTACTATGTTAGTTGATAGTTGTGTAAATGTAGCGTCAGTTCCATCAGGACGTTCAATTATACTTCCTGTATTTGGTGCGATAGATGGCATTCGTTATCTCCTATATAAAATATATTATTATTCCTATTATACTATTGTTCCGACATCAATTGTAATATAAATCCAGTCGATGGGATAGACGGGTTGCACCTTTACTGAAATGTTCCATTGTCTTGGTTCAACGCTATCTCTAACAACAGTTGGTTGTGTATAAGCTGTAATCAATCCTTGACCTACGAAACCTCTCAACATTGCAATTGCACGAGCAAGTAACGTTCCTTGTGTATCCTGATTTTCTGGAGTTCCAATGAATCCATCAAACCCAGTTCGCATTGCCTTGGCAATTCGGTCTCTAATGAATACAATTGATAGTTCCTGTTCTTCTGGGAATCCGCTTTGAGTGGTTGTTATACCCCACAATACTTGACCACCACCAGCAACTGGTTGCAATGTTGCAATACCAGCAGCAGCTAATGCCTGTAGCACTGTATTACTGAACATTCTATTTACGTTTATTGTGAATCCGCTTAGCACCTTATGGGTGAGTGGCGAGGCGATATTTGATACACCTGATGTATAACCAGCGGCTGCAGCTGCAATGTAGAACCCATCAAGAATCTGATTGCTGCCACCAACCTGTACAACGATCTGATCAGGATAGAAATATGCAACCCTGAATGTTTGACCGTATGCTGCTGATACGGAATAATTTGCTAAGTCTTCAGTATTACCAGCTAGTATATCCGCTACAGTTGCGCCCTGGATACCTTCGAGTACCCCGATGTTTTCAACAGCGGCAAGGCTAACGCCTGTCACATTGTCTGGAGTTAATCCGTTTATAGCGCCTATAAATAGAACACGCTCTTTTTTGTTTGTCAAATTACTCATTGTTAGACAATGATTCATTGCATTATCAAATATTACTGATATTGTCTGCAATGGAAGCGGAACTACTATATCAAGTTCTTGTGATTCTAATGTTGCTAATGCTTTTTCCCAGCCAGCATCGAAGAATGTTGCATCTTGCACATCCACTAATGTTACGCGTACTGAGTAGTTATTTGGAACTACGTTATGATTCAAAACCAAGTAATCACTTGTTTGTGATGGATCAATTACTTCATATTTTAGGCTATGCTCACTAACGAATGATTTAGCAACTGTTAGTGTATTTGAGCCCGAGTTATATGATGTAATATCGTAAATACCAACGTTTGATGCATCAGCAGAAGCTGTTATTTGTAGTTTTAGTCCGAGGGCTATAACATTGAACGTATTGAAATTAACAGCACCACTATGTAGTGTACCAGTTGCAGTATCTGGGGTTGCAATCAATGCACCATCAGAACCTGTACTACCAACAACTACCTCACCGAAAACTGGGTCAATAAGTTGAAAAGTTGTGGTTGGATCATTAATAAAATCAGCAAATGGTGGAGTTGCTTCTGCTCTTATTTGTAATTGTCCGCCAACAACACCAACTATTGCAAATGTTCCAACGTTAGCGTTATTTACCGCGTCAATAACTGATAGTTCTAATCCAACATATGTATTGTCGAATGTAACTGACGAACTAAATAAGGCATTTATTTGAGTTAATAGATCGCGATTGATATATCCGTCTTGACCAAAATTAACTGTTGCATTTGTCTGTGTTACTGAATACGAATATGAATTACCAGATGGTGGCATTGCATTGTCAAATACGAATTGAGACACTGTTGGTTGACCAACATCACCGAGAGTGAAGAACTCAAATTTATTTGCAAGAAGTTGTTTCTCTACACCGGTGGCAGGATTCGTTACGAAAATATCGATATTTGAGTTTGGATCTGGTGATACACCTAATGGTAATGGAAGAACGAAATCATTTACATTTGTAGATGTAGCTGGGAAACTTGTTTCTAACACATATGAAACGCGTCGTGGAAGAGGAGGTGCCGCCTGAAGACACATAATGCCAGGCGGCGAATTAGCAAATGCTAATTGGCAACCAAGAGACAATGTATTTGTTAGACTTGGTAGTCCGTGTTTTGTATTTACTTGTTGCACTGCTGTGAAAAATGTTGGGCTGTTTATATCAGATACAGCAATGTATGTGGCAGTTAGGCTGTCGTTTTTATTTAGAACACCGCTTGAAACTTTAACAGTAAAATAATCACCTGGACGGAATGGTGATATTGTGGTTGGACCATTTGTCGTTTCTGATATAGAAAACATCAAAATACTGTTTGAAACAGCTTGATTATTTGCAACCCAAATTGTTGGATTCCCGTTTGCATCTAAAACATTACCAGATACAGAACCGAATGCTACGAATTGTGCTGTTCCGGCAATTGGTTGATTTAGATTATTTCGTTGTACCGCAACACATTTGATAGTCCAAGATTCATTTGGAGCATTAACATCTACGAGAGAGATATTATTGATTGTACCAATGCCAACATTAGTGACGCCATTAGTATAGAAAGAACCACCCTGATTGACTAAATGTGCTCGTTGTAATTCGATTTGCCCATTGGCAATATTGATTCTATAATCATATGTATTTGGAAATGTATTTTGATCTATTGCTTCTTCTAATCCTTGAAGCAAAACTCCATTTTTGTACAGTTTTTCTCTGTGTGAAATGATCGGAGAGTTTTGTAAGAGAAAATGTCTTCCATCACTTCCAGTTGCTGATGTATAGTATCCATCTAATCCATCATTGCCACCACCTACAGCAGAAGCAACTATAATTTCCTGACGGGCTCCCTCACCAATTATGCAAGCGATACGAGTACCACCTGGTACTGATGCGCCAGTACTTTGGGTTACGACGTTTGTAATTACGCCAGGAAGTGAATTTTGTGCGCTCGGTACGTTCGCCATTGTGGAATCCTTATTTAGTAAGTCCTGCTAAATTAAATGTGATGTTATTACTATGAATCATATGTAAGTATTCTTTTTTATGCCATGGTATCTCATAGATTTATCATTACATCTGTAATATTTTCCGACATATTTATTGTTAAGTTTGGTGCCACAACCCCTGGAGGTGATGGAAGTCTGCTAAATTCAACGCTAAAATTGACTACATCTATTAAGTTTGCTATTTTGATATGCCTATGCCATTCAGATCTAATTTGCAACGTTACTGTTTGTACAAATAAATGATCGTTTCTATCATCTCGTTCAACTGGGGCTCCAGAAGATACACCTTTAATAACTAATCCAGATTTTTGTAAATCATTAAATGCAATATCAACAAATAATAATGATACTAAATCTACGAGGTCATCTCTTGCCCTAAGATCTCTTGCCATTATATCTATATTAATGGAACCTTCCCAAGCACCGGCAAATGAAAAAAACTCTGGAACAGGAAATGTTTTCATATTTCCATAACCATCTTGGAATATAAGATTACCCCATTTTACAACACCAGTTTCCCTATTCATAGAAACAGGTACTGATGTTGAACCACCGTGCCTAACAATAATAGCTGGGTAATATATTACATCAAAACGATATGATTCTCCAATAAAAACACGAGTAGTAATACTATCGGTATATCCAACATCCTGTGGTAGGTTAGTATGATCTGGCGTTTGAGGGTATCCCCATAAATCGTGAGCATAATGATAGTATGAATCGCGTGAAAAAAAATCTCGTAATGTAGCAATAACAAGCTCTTTTGGATATAATGTCATTGAGTTTTGAATGACACTATATATTCCGTTTAAATCTGAACGATAGAAGTTATTAGTTGTCATATATTACCATCTATATTTTATTCTAATTGGTGAGAAAACTATACCTGTTGGTGTAGAACCAGAATAAGTTGATAACTTAAGTAAATATTCAATGGAGATAGTCAATGATGATTGCAGTGTATTAAAATAATATTGTAAATTATTTTGGATAGTAGAATCAATCGTTAAGTAATAATTACTTGGTGATTGTATTGCTGCAGGCAACCCAGCTCCTGACAATGTTGTCGTTTGAGAATCAAGGAGACCAAGATTATTTGGCGGCGTATATATTTGATTAAATACGTCAATGATAGAGTTATATCCTACAGGATTAATAATACCACTAGCTATTGAAATGGAAATTTGACTTATATTTGTATCAATTGGATCCTGAGGACTAGAATAAATACCCTGTGTTACTTCCAAAATTTGAGTATTGATTGGAACTATTTTTGTTATATCATAAGTTCTAAAATATCCATGTTGAGTTGTGTCTTGTAAAATTAATGTGGCATAAATAGCTGCAGCAACTGCATTATTTGCTCCAGCCCCACCAAATGTGGAAGGCGTTGAAGGACTGCTTATAAAATCCTGATTATAAGGACCAGTATATCCATCACTCCATAATTTTTCGCCAACCAAAACTGGTAAAATAGAATAACCAGTTTGATTTTTATTATTATTGTATGTGGAGCCAACACTTAATCCAGTAGGAGTAAAATAAGGCTGAGGAGGAGAGTTAAGAAATATTCCCTTGACAAGATTCTCATCAGTACCATCAACAGTATAGCCATCAAAAACATTATCAGTAATAATTTGATCATCGAGAGAATTATTAACTATATATGCATATATAGTTGTGTCTCCTCTAACGAATGTATTATTTTTTACAACGCAAGACCAGTTAGCTTCTATAACTAAATTACTACTTAAACTACCTGCTACGAATTGTCCTGGGGGTGCCATACCAGAAATAAAATTATTGGTAATAATTGCATCGGAATTTACTATAATATTATTAAAATATTTGTAAATAGTTGGAGTGCTTGCTGGATTACCATCTGGCGTATACTTACCATAATCAAATGAGTTTCCATCTATAATTAGATTATTAATAGGAGTATTGAAAACCATTTATGTTCCTACGGTTGTATATGTGGTTAGAGCAATTGGTTGAGTATTTACTAAACCACCATCAAAAAATGTTGTAAAATTAGTATCGTAAGCTGTAAAATTATTATTTCTTATAATGAGTGTAGCATATCCAGATGCATTATTGGCTGGAACCCTATTGGCAATAAACATAAACGCGCAGTTGTTATTTGTAATTGTTAATGATCCAGTGAATATTCCAGAGTTATTTGGAAACGAAGCTGCAGGAGAATCAAGAGTCCCAGTATATGCAAGCCCGCTTGAATACCCACTATAAATATACTTGCAAGTATTACTAGATATTGTCAGACTTCCCATTTTATCAGCTTGATATGTAGTATTTGGAAGAACCGAATTAGGTAAATCTTGCTTAGTAGTTATATTGATGGCGCCACAGGTATTATTAGATATGAACGAATTGGTT